>OGTB01000362.1_pt1 | contig 37917 bp, 33 predicted proteins | sample 1553611 | NCBI WGS metagenome assembly OGTB01 (sample SAMEA2580032, study PRJEB22360) | human gut metagenome | biome: human gut; feature: human-associated habitat; material: faeces | place: Denmark | collected 2008/2010 | reverse complement strand
CCCGTGCGGTCTATTCTTCCTCGCCTAACGATTACAAGTACACCAACCACGACAAAAAGATAAACATCTACGACGAGGATAAGAACATCGTCGGACAGTATCACCCGAAAGAGCGCAACCGCTCCGGGGCGTTCAAGGACCTGCATTTGCTTCAGGAAGTGTATTACAATACCGGGAAAGGCGACCGTTTCGGGCTGAACGCCTGGTATATCAACTCCAACCGGGAACTTCCGATGTTGACGACCGACTATGGAGATGCAACCGACTTCGAGAACCGCCAGCGAGAACAGACGTTCCGCAGCGTCTTGTCCTGGGATCACATGAAAAGCAACTGGAAACTCGGCGTGAAAGGCGGTTACATACACACATGGATGGCCTACGACTACAAGCGTGAGGTCGCACCTGACAACTGGGCGTCGATGACCCGCTCCCGCAGCAAGGTAAACACGTTTTACGGTCAGGCGGAGGGAGAGTATTCTTTGGATAAAAAATGGTTTTTCACCGCCAATGTATCGGCACACCAGCATTTGGTACGGAGCGAGGACAAGAACATCATCTTGCAGGACGGTGGCAAGGCCATCGTGGGCTATGACAAGGGGCGCGTGGAACTCTCCGGCTCCGTATCCGCCAAGTGGCAGCCGATAGACCGCTTGGGTATGTCGGTGGTACTGCGGGAAGAGATGTATGGTTCCGATTGGATTCCACTCATTCCGGCTTTCTTCATTGACGGTATCATTTCCCCGAAAGGAAATGTGATGCTGAAAGCATCCATATCGCGTAACTACCGTTTCCCAACTCTGAACGACCTATACTTTTTGCCGGGAGGTAATCCCAACCTGAAAAACGAACAAGGTTTCAGTTATGATGCCGGGGTGAGTTTCGATGTCGGCAAGAAAGGCATTTACAAGTTGAGCGGCGGTGCGAACTGGTTCGACTCCTACATCGACGACTGGATTATCTGGCTGCCCACCACCAAGGGCTTCTTCTCGCCCCGCAACGTAAAGAAGGTCCACGCCTACGGCGTCGAGGTCAAAGCGAACTTCGCCGTGCAGCCGGCGAAAGATTGGCTCATCGACTTGAACGGGTCCTATTCGTGGACACCCTCCATCAATGAAGGTGAGAAGATGTCGCCTGCTGACCAGTCAGTGGGCAAGCAGTTACCCTACGTGCCGAAGCACTCCGCATCGCTGACCGGACGGTTGTCGTGGCGGACTTGGGCGTTCCTTTACAAATGGGCGTTCTACTCGGAACGTTACACCATGTCGAGCAACGACTATACGCTGACAGGACACCTGCCCGAATATTTCATGAGCAATGTCTCGTTGGAGAAAAACCTGTTTTTCAAACCGGTGGACATCCAGTTAAAATTCGCCGTCAACAACCTCTTCAACGAGGACTACCTTTCGGTACTCTCGCGCCCCATGCCCGGCATCAACTTCGAGTTCTTCATCGGCATTACCCCGAAGTTCGGGAAAAACAAGAAAAAGTCCGAAAATACAAATATGTAACGATATGAAAGCATTAAAGAATTTAAGCCTGCTGTTGCTACTTGTATTAGCATTCACAGGCTGCCACAATAAAAGTTCAAAACTCGCCGATTTCAACCGAACGGTCTATACACCTGAATACGCTTCGGGGTTTGACATAAAAGGTGCAGACGGCAAAAAGAGCGTATTGGTTACCGTCACGAACCCTTGGCAGGGCGCCGACAGCATCACTACGAACCTGTTCATTGCCCGTGATGACGAAGAGGTTCCGGCGGATTTCACCGGTCAGATGCTCAAGGGGGATGCCGAGCGCATCGTCTGCATGTCCTCGACCCATATCGCCATGCTCGACGCAATCGGCGAAACGGGACGCGTAGTCGGCGTGTCAGGCATCGACTACATCTCCAATCCCGACATTCAGGCACGGCGGGACAGCGTTGGAGATGTGGGCTACGAAGGGAACATCAATTACGAACTGCTGCTCTCGCTTGACCCCGACCTCGTGTTGCTTTACGGCGTGAACGGGGCAAGCTCGATGGAGGGTAAGCTCAAAGAGTTGGATATCCCGTTCATGTATGTCGGCGATTACCTCGAAGAGTCTCCGCTGGGCAAAGCCGAATGGCTGGTGGCACTTTCGGAGGTTATCGGAAAACGGGCGGAGGGCGAAAAAGTATTCGCGGAAATCCCCGTCAGATACAATGTCCTGAAAAAGAAAGTAGCGGACAATATCCTCGACGCTCCGTCAGTCATGCTCAACACGCCTTACGGCGACAGCTGGTTCATGCCCTCGACCGAAAGCTATGTCGCCCGGTTAATCAAAGATGCCGGAGGCGATTACATCTACAAGAAGAACACAGGAAACGCTTCCGCGCCCATCGACCTCGAAGAGGCGTATCTGCTGGCCTCGCAAGCCGATATGTGGCTGCATGTGGGGATGGCGAACACGCTTGATGAACTGAAAGCCGCATGCCCGAAGTTCATCGACACCCGCTGTTTCCGTGGTGGACAGGTCTATAACAACAACGCCCGCACCAATGCTGCTGGCGGCAACGACTACTATGAGTCGGCGGTCGTAAATCCCGACCTCGTGCTGCGAGACCTCGTGAAGATATTCCACCCCGAACTGGTCGAGGAAGATTTCGTCTATTACAAGCAACTGAAATAGATGCGCTCCCGTTCCGCCATATTGTTTGCCATGCTGGCCGCCCTCACCCTTTTCCTGTTTCTGCTGGATTTGGCGGTGGGGGCAGTCGCCGTACCGCTCGGCGATGTATGGGCGGCTTTGACGGGCGGCGACTGCCCGCGGGCGACGGCGAAAATTATACTGAATATCCGACTGATTAAGGCGGTGGTCGCGTTGCTGGCCGGAGCAGCTCTGTCGGTCAGCGGTCTTCAGATGCAAACCCTCTTCCGCAATCCTCTTGCCGGCCCCTACGTGCTCGGCATCAGTTCGGGCGCGAGCCTCGGCGTGGCACTCGTCGTGCTTGCAGGCTTCGGTTCGTCGATAGGCATTGCCGGGGCGGCTTGGCTCGGAGCGGCGCTCGTGCTGGTCGTCATCGCCGCCGTCGGCCACCGCATCAAGGACATCATGGTGATTCTGATTCTCGGCATGATGTTCTCGTCGGGAGTCGGCGCGATTGTACAGATATTGCAATATCTCAGCAAGGAAGAATCCCTGAAAGCCTTTGTCATTTGGACGATGGGGTCGCTCGGCGACGTGACCTTCGACCAGCTTGCGGTACTCGTCCCGTCGATTATCGCCGGACTGTTGTTGGCGGTGGTGACGATCAAGCCGCTCAACTTACTGCTGTTCGGCGAGGAGTATGCCGTGACGATGGGGCTGAACATCCGACGCTCGCGCGGGCTGCTGTTCCTCTCCACGACGCTGCTTGCTGGTACGGTGACCGCCTTTTGCGGTCCGATAGGCTTCATCGGACTGGCCATGCCCCACGTCACGAGAATGCTGTTCCGCAACAGCGACCATCGGGTACTCGTACCGGGAACCGTTCTTTCGGGTGCGGCGGTGCTGCTTCTTTGCGACCTCGTTTCTAAAATGTTCCCCCTGCCGATCAACGCCATCACCGCATTGCTGGGAATCCCCATCGTGGTGTGGGTGGTCTTGCGCAATAAATCCGTCACCGCATGATAAAGTTACACGATTTTTCCATAGGCTACGGCGAGCGCACCTTGCTCTGCGAGGTGGAAACCACCATAGAAAAGGGCAGGCTGACTGCCCTTATCGGGCGCAACGGCACGGGCAAATCGACACTGCTTCGAGCCATCGCCGGACTGAACCGCCGTTATACCGGCCGAATCCTGCTCGACGGGCATAACGCCGCCGATATGCGAGCAGCAGAAATGGCCAGAACGCTGGCATTCGTCACGACCGAGCGCACACGCATCGCCAATCTCAAATGCAAGGATGTCGTGGCTATCGGCCGCGCACCCTATACCAACTGGATTGGAAAGATGCAGGAGGTCGACAAGGAGATCGTCATGCGGTCGCTCGCCTCGGTGGGCATGGAGGCTTATGCGGAGCGCACGATGGACAAGATGTCGGACGGCGAGTGCCAGCGCATCATGATCGCACGGGCGTTGGCGCAGGATACGCCGATTATCCTGCTCGACGAACCCACCTCGTTTCTCGATATGCCCAACCGCTACGAATTGTGTACACTGCTGGCACGGCTGGCGCATGAAGAAAACAAGTGCATCCTTTTTTCCACGCACGAGCTGGATATCGCCCTCTCGCTTGCCGATGCGATAGCCCTTATCGACCCACCCCAGTTGTCGTATATGCCGACCGAAGAGATGCGCCGGAGCGGCTGCATCGAGCGGCTGTTCCGAAATAATTGTGTGACGTTCGATGCCACGACAGGATTCATAAAAGTGGGACAATGACTAAGGAATATATCATAGAGAATTTCACAGCAAATATCAGCGTGGACGAATATATTTCACGCTTCCGGGACGAAAAACGTTTTGTCGAATTTTGCAAACAATGCCCCAACTACGGTAATAGTTGGGGATGCCCGCCGTTCGATTTCGATACCGGAGAATTTCTGCGCCAATATGAATATGCCCACCTGATGGCCACGAAAATAATTCCGGTCGAGAAAAATATTCCGATAGACAGAACGCAGGAATTGATTAAACCGGAACGGCTCAGGATAGAAAGGGAATTGCTGGAAATGGAGCACAGATACGGAGGTCGGGCATTCGCCTATGTAGGAAAATGCCTATACTGTCCCGATTCCGAATGCGCCCGCAAATGCAACCGTCCTTGCCTGCATCCGGACAAAGTACGTCCCTCGCTTGAAGCATTCGGGTTCGATATGACACGAACACTCTCGGAACTTTTCGGGATAGAGCTGCTTTGGGGAAAGGATGGTATTCTACCGGAATATCTTGTGATTGTAAGCGGATTATTTCATAATTCGGCAGAAAATATTATCAGTCATACGAAGCGTAATCAGGATTCAGGAAACCTATAATCTTATTACCCTCATTGATAACAAAAGTCCCTGCAATCCGAATTATAGATTGAGGGACTCGATGAAAGTGAATGTAAAAACTAAAAGAACAACTCTACTTTCGTATGCCTGTTGACTTCGACCGGTACATGGTCGGCTATGCCGCCTCTGCTTACCTTGACGATGCGTTCGATCGGTATGCCACGCTTTTTCAATTCTGCAACGATATAATCCGCTCTCGATGTACTTAATGAACCATTAAGCACAGGAGTTCCAGTCGAACTGTCGGCCGCACCGGTTACTCTCAAGGATAATCCGTATTTCTTGGCCACGCGAGCCAGTTCATCAAGGTTAAGCATTTGGGAAGCATCCGTCAGGTGCGCCGTATTGAGGTTAAAAAAGAAATAGACAGGCGACCCGATGCAATTCCCGGCTTGTATGAGTTCCGTCCTTTCAGAGACGATTATGCCCGGTTTCTCGGCATCATCTCCGTTGTTGCCATATCCAATACTTGCAGAATCAAGCGGCGAGATTCCATCCCAATGCCGGTTTTTCAATCTTGCCCGTAGTGAGTTCAATCCGCTGTAATTATTTCTGGGATAACCTTGACGGCGGTCGGTCTCATCGTCATTAACCAGATGACCGTACTTGTCAAGCAATCCTTCTATTTCCAGAATTTTCTTCAATTCTGCGACCGTCCGTCGGTTGCGGTCGTACCAGTCTTTATAACGCTTGTTTTCTCCGGATAAGATATTGGCATGATCCACGAGCCACTCATTCTGACGAATGTAAGATGTCGCATCAACCGCGCGTTTCCAACCGACCTTTCCGAGATGAAACGTGAAACCGGCGGTCAGCGATACCATGTGGTCGCCGAGGCGGTTCGGGCGTCCGTAACCATCGAAGTCCTGAAAGGTGGTCGTGCCGGAGAGTTCCAACATGGCACTTACTCGTTTGGAAATCCGATATTCTCCCTGTACGCCATACGAAACAGTAAAGGGATTATTCCCGTTAGAGGCATTGTGCAACAGGCCGACACCGGCAAAGGGAGCAAGATTCCAGCGTACCTGTTCTTGCCGGGCATATCTGCAGCCAAGGACATTCCACAGCAGATCCGCATGGATATGGTGGTAGTCCTGATTGGACAATGTTCCATCTTTGAACTGCACACCGCTGTAATTGATACGTGCGCCGACGGACGGAGTGAACCATTTTCCGACTGCGAAACTGTACGAGGGTTTCAAGCGTCCGAAGAGGTCTTCGCAGCCGAGAGGTGTGCCGAGAAAGGCGGACGTACCCCCGGCAATACTGACAAACCAGTTGCCAGTCAGGGATGCCGGAAGTACCACTCCGTCAAGATAGACGGGCTGTATCGGTTGCAGTTCCTCCGAGACATTATAGTACGGTGTATGTTGTACAGTATCCACCTGTACGGGTTGTATACTTGCCTGTGCCTGCAACGTGCAAAGCACGGCCAATATAAAAAAGATTTGTTTCGTCATATTCCAATGATATTATTCGTTATACTTTTTGATTTGTCATGAGACGTATGCCACTTACCGTTTGGGTTTCTTGCCAATGGCCGGACGCATCATGCGGCTCGCCATCCTCATGCTGCGGAGTGCCCATGCACGGTTGTCCTCGTCCTCATCGCGCCCCCATTTCAGGTCGCTGCCGCCACCTCCGCCGCCACGAGTTTCGGCAAAAGTGGTGGCATCATCGACCATACCGAGAAACAGCATCGTCGCGCAGTGCATCACGTCTGTACCTTGTTCCGCTATGGACTGGACGAGCGAGCCGTCGAACAGTTGCCGTTCCGCCACGTCCATCTGTGCCGATACGTTCCTATACTCGCCGACCACATTTTCCAGCAGGACATCCTTGAGCAACGTGTCCACTTTGGAATGTATATCATGGGAGTATTTGTAGGCTTCCTCCTTGAGTTCCCCGGTACGTTCCTCAATGGCATCCATGTTCTCTTTCAGCTCGGCAAGCTGCCGGTCAGCCGTCTGTAACTTCTCCTGCTTGTCTGCCAGTTGCCTGTTGATGCCTGCCAGCTCTTTCTCCAGACTTTTAACTTGTGCGGCTAATTGTTCCGCATCGCCCTTGTTCGCTTTCAAATCCTGTTCGGCTGCCGATAGCAGAGCCTCTTTTTCGGCTTTCGACTTCTCAAGGTTATCGACCATTGTCGTAAGCCCCTTGACCCTGCGCTCTGCCAGACGGATGTCCGATTGAAGGGTTGCCAGCACCTTTTGGTGGCGGTCTATATTTTCCTCGATGGTCGTACATTCTTCCGATAGCATACGGCGGTATTCTTCGGTAGTCCTGTGCCGTGCGCCTGTTTCGGATATGCTTGTTCCTCTCGACATTCCCCACCTTGTATTGACTTCGGCGAAAAAGTCGGTATGAAGCTGTTTCATCCTTGCGCTGTATTCAAACTTGTCCTTTCCGGCGAATATTTCCTTGTACGCAAAGCGGCCGTCTTTGATTGGCAACAAAGTACAATGCACATGAGGGTTCAATTCGTCAAGGTGTACGATGAATGCGGCGATGTTCTGCTCGCCATATTTGCCACTCACGAATGAATAGACGTCTTTCGCCCAGCGTTCAATATCGCTCATTCTTTTGATACGGGTATTGTTCGCACCTTCATCAAAATCCACGTTCTGCGTGCCGAACGCGAGTTCGTGCATCCGCTTACGGGAACCGCCGAAAATGAAGTTCACCACCGTGCGGTACTTCGGTTCTGCCAGTCCTTCGTTGGGGTCTTTGATTCCACGCCTCTCCAATATGTCCGCCATCCGTTCGGGAATGTTGCGGCTCGTGTCAATGGGACGTACCTTGCCTCCGGGCGCAATCTCGAAGTTCAGGTGTTTGCGTGTGGGGTCGTAATTCCCCTTATTCATAGCGTACTTTTCCGCCCTTTCACTGCGGTCACGCAAATGTTCGTTGCTTTGGGCTGCGGTGATGCCTTTCGACACCTGCATATCAAGTACCTGTTTTTGATCTGCCATACTCTTTTCGTGTTGTTTGGACAATCCGTCCTGTCCCAGCTTGCTGCTTGCCCGGACAGCCTACCGACGGTCGGAGACCTATCGGGGTATTAGGCTCCCCCTTCCCTTTGTTTCGTGGCAGACGGGCAAGCCCGTGTGCCTCCTATAACCGGCAGGATAACCGTTAAGGGATGGAGGTGGATTGTTCGCGTTATACAATCTGTTTTCGACTCCCGGTTCAATCCACCATCGCCTGTGCCTTTGCCAGAAGCGATAAAAAAGGTTTGCGAAGCGATTTGAGGCGTTCTTGGTCTTCGTCCATGTCGAAGTCCGTCACTGATGCCTCGGTGTCGAGAATCAGCCCGGCGAGGTCTTTGGCGGACTCGATGAAAGCAGCCCATTCTTCACCGAGGTCAAACCGGAAGAAATCCACAAGCGGCGAACTGTCATCGAATCTCGACTTGTGCAGGATTTTTTGCAGGGCGGCGTGGGCGATGCAGCACAAGGCTGTTTCACGATGTTCCGTGACCAAAGTGCCGGAATGTGCGGAGGTCGTGTTGGAATGGGTGTCCAAACAGAGTCCGGTGTCACGGTCGGCAATTTCAGTCTTTGCCAGACTTACGAGTTGTCCACATATTACGCCAGTTTCGGCAGCGGTCGTTTTGCCGATTACCCAATCGGACAATACCTCACGGAGCTGTCTGGCAAAGTCCGGCTGCTCCTGTGCATTGCGGGGCTGTGCTGCCTGACCGGATTGTACGGTCATGGTAATGACCACGCTTTTGGGAAGCTGGATGCGGGTCAGCAAACCGAATGCCTCCATTGCACTCAAAAAAGAACGGACGGTAGCCCTGTGCCAATGCCACTCCGATGCGAGGTCGGAAACGGTCAGGTGGCACTGGTTGGGTTGCAGCACGTAGGCCTTCTTTCTTAAAAACGGAGAAACGAAACCTGCCAGTGATTTGTCCAACAGGTCACAGTACGCTTCGGTGCGTGTTTTGCGTTCATCCCCTTTCTCCTTGAGATATTCGAATACCTCCCTGTCTGCCAATATGGAAACAGGTATCTTTTGGTTATTTTTCATTTTCATTCGGTTTTAATGATTCATATTGTGCGGATATATCAGTGTTGCCGCTGTCCGCTTCATGCGGCAGATTTGCGTGATGATTCTCGTGATAGGATTCTGACAACATTCCGGGATGCTTTGCCCATCCGGAAAGTGTGTCCGTATCCTTGCATTCGGACATGACCCGAACGGAGGGATAGAACAGGGCTGCCAGAAGAAGATAGGCAATGGTTATCGCCAAGGTGTACAGATGCGGCACAAAGCCGATGACCAGTGCGCCCGATGCGAGTGTGACAAATGCACGGGGGCGGTCAAGCAACCTGCGTAACCAGTTGTCCGTCCGTCGGAACGAAAACATTGCGGCACAGACACCGGTAGAGAGTAGGATTCCAAACTCACCCATATGTCCACAGGCATATACATAATGGAAAAGAAGCAGGCATATCAGCCATACTTGCACATACAGTTTACGGGCGTTGCCGCTTCGTGCCATTGCCATGTAAAAGGGTGTCATGAACCGCTTGTTGTTCTTGTACAATGACATTGATACCCCGAAAGGTATCGCGCAGAAAATGAGTAGCAGGATATTCAGTAACATAAGTAATAGGGCTTTTCGGGTATGGGAGTGGGACGCACAATGAGTTCCAACTGGACAATACCGTATGTCGCCAGCCGGATAAGGGTTTCGGCATCCTTGGGCGAAAAGTACATGGCCGCTTTCTTGATGCGCTGCTTGAATGTAATGTCTTGCTTTCGGTAGATGGCCAAAGCCTTGTCCAGTTCGTGTTCGGGAATAGTCCATGTCGTACCCTCGGCGTGTATGCCGTTCGTCTTGAAGGCACGCAGTACCAATGTACGGGAAACGAGGTAGTCGGTGCGGTCGGTTCTTGAGATGATATGCTCCTTGTAGAGATTGTCATCGGCAACCTCTATCCACGTCCGGTAGGCATTGATGCAATAGACCATCTGTCGGTATAAGGTGTTTCTCATATAAAATTCATCAGCACGTCGGACTTGTCTTTCTTGTATTTCAGGAACCCGCTTTTGGAGTGTAGTTCCAAGTCGAGGCATAAGTCCCCGTACATCTGCTCCAAAGAATCATAGATGGTGACAAGGATGCTGTTTACATTGCCCTCCGTATCCGTCTTGGCGTTCATCTTGAACATCTGTCCGAAAGCGGGATTCGAGTATGCACAAGTGCTGTGACCGAATTTTTCCGTCCGCATCGGAATATGGTGGTAGAGCGTGATCAACTCCATGTCGTCCTCGAACATATCCATTACTTCGTCCAGTTCGTAAGGGGTGCGCAACGGAAACGTAAGCAGCACATAGTCGCCGTAGAACTGCGGTTCTTCCATCGTCGTCACATCGAGCAACTGCGGAAGTTGCAGGGGGACGAATGCCATGAAGTCATTATAAAAATGTCGTAACATATTCATATCTTTTTCTGTTGTTATATTTTACAGCGTGTGTATGAATGCCTCCATCAGCATTCCGGGCAGCTCGTCCAAGCGGTTGTCTCCGGGGTGCAGCATCCTGCCCAACTCCCTGAAAGCGTCGGGTGTCTGCGAGGCAAGCATATCGAGTTGCTCTCTTTCTTCGGCTGAAAGCAACGCCAGGCAGAAACCGTCCAACGACGAATAAGGCTGGAGAAGCATCCAGATGTAGGCTTGTGCCTGTGCCGGTGTCTTGACTTTTTTATTGCAGATGTCGTCGATACAGGTTCGGATATTCTGAATCAGCCTGCGGTTGGTGCGCATGGCCAGATAAATCATGGCATTGCGATAGGTGATGTCGTTCCGTTCGGCGGCAAGGAATATCTGTGCACAGCATCGTTCCGTGTCATGAGTGATGTCGGAAAGATTCTCGCCGTCGAAATCAGGCAGACGTGAAAGGAATGCCCGGTACACGGCATCCTCCTTTTCGATAAAGGTCGTCAGGTCTGCCATACAATGAATACCGTAATCAATCGTTTCAGCAAGGGTAGTTCGATAAGTGGCAAGAATGTGTTGTCGGTTTCTCTGACTGACGGGCCGGTTATCCAATGAGGCAAAGAACGGTCGGATTGTTTCAGCCGCACGATGCAACTCTTTGTCTTCAAGATGCGGTGAGATTTGTTCTTTTACCCACAGTATATCCTTATAAGTGCGTGTTTGAGACAGCACCATCCGTGAAAATTCCATGCGGATGGAATCATGTATCTGTTCACACTCTTCTCTTACAGTGGAATGAAGCCGGCCAAGCGTATCACATTCGAGATGCAGGAATACGGAATCCCTCAATGTTTGCCATTGCTTGAGGTGTCCGGCCAATTCTTTAATGGAGAGTTTTTTCTGCCTGCGTATGTCGGACAGGTATTCCCTGTATGTTCCGGCAGGGTCATTCTTGGCTTTCGCCAATCGTTTGCCATTGCCGTTGTCGCATGACGCGCATAGGAATATGGCAATCGAAACGGCAATTATTTTGGCAAAGATTATCGGCTGTTTTAAGTTCGATTTTAATGTTTTCATACTATATCATTTCGTACTATTTAGTGCAAAACTATATATTATTTTTGATACTTCGCATCCGAAAAACCGTATTTTGTGCATTTTTTAATATCGTACTTAATAGTATGATTACCAATGAAAACAAGTGAAGATAAAACACGTGGAAATGTACGATTTTCGTTTTTTAATATAGTATGATTCATATACTCGAATAAAACTTGTATATTTGCACTTGTTATCATGAATATTGTATATTGATATGGCAAAAGTCGGTTATATATTCGAGGCTAATTCCTACGATGCGTTTGATGCGGATAAGGAATGGATGCGCCAATATGGGTGTGTACAGGTGGTTGAAGAATCGGTCGGACACGAGACGCTTAGGCCGAGATGGAAACAACTGATGTCGAATCTTGAAAGAGGAGACGAATTGGTGATGTCAAAATTCAGCAATGCCGTTCGTGGTTTACGGGAACTATCGGCATTGATTGAGCTATGCCGCATCAAGGTCGTGCGTATTATCTCCATTCACGATAAAATTGACACCGACAACAAATTGTTTCCGGACACGACACCGGCGGAAGTATTGGCCATGTTCGGGGCATTACCGGAGGAAGTGGCTGTTTTGCGGAAGTCGTCGGATAAAATTATACGCCTGCAGCAGAGTATCAGTATTCCGATTTCCAAAAAAAGTATGAGTAAAACTGAACGGGACAAAAAAATCGTGGATATGTATAACAATGGGTATTCAATCCGTGATATTTGGAAAGAAAGCGGTGTCCAAAGTAAAAGCACCGTGTACAGCATTCTCAATAAATACAAGGTTCAGCTTAACCGAACACCGGGACGAGTGCCGGGCATCCGGAAATAGAACTTATAAATCAATATGGATATTGAAAATCAATAGATTGCTTGCGTAATTCATCGTTTTTTCGTATCTTTAAGTTGGATATAACTATATAAAAACAAGACCTATGGGAGATATTATAATTTTATTGCTGGTGTTCTTGGTAGTGGGCAGGCTTTTGAGGGGCGTGTTCGGAGGATTCAGCAAAAGCAGTTTTCGGGATGACAAATAACTCCGGATTGTTGTAACTGGCAGATATTTGTTAATTTTGCACCGTATTCATAAAAATCAAGAACAATATGACAAAAGCGGAAATTGTCGCTCAGATCTCACGGCAGAGCGGAATAGAGAAAACGGTGGTGATGACTGTGATAGAATCATTCATGGAAAATGTAAAAGAGTCGATGGTTGCGGGAAACGAGGTGTTCTTGCGCGGGTTCGGTAGCTTTATCATCAAACGGAGAGCTGAAAAGACGGCCCGGAACATTTCGAAGAATACGACAATTAAAATTCCCGCTCACAATATCCCTGCATTCAAACCTGCCAAAGCATTTCTGAATGCGGTAAAAGAGAACAAGTAGAGTATAAAAGTACAGATGGTGCAACAACACCGTAATGAGTAAAACAAAAGCGACCCGAAGGCCGCTTTTGTCGTGATAAGGCAAGGATTATTTCTTGCCTTTTTTCGCTGGTTTGGCCGGCTTTTCAGGAGTTTCCTCCTTCTCGACGGGCGGATAGAACTTGACGGCGACCATCACGATACGGTTGTGTTTCACACCGCTTTGGTCGCTCCATTCTTCGGGCTTGAAATACCCCTCGACGGTCAGCATCGTACCCTTGGTCAGTTGGTCGAACGACCCGGTGTTCTCGTTTTTACGCCACGCCTCAAAATTCATAAAGGCGGAAACGCGTTTGGATTCCTCGCCATTATTCTCCAATCGGCTTACTGCCAGAGGGAAACGTGCTACACTTGCGTTGGTGAACTGACGGATTTCTGCATCCTTTCCTACGAAACCGGTTACTACGAAATTGTTTTCAATCTTTTTCATAATGAATTGTTTTTAGAAGTTATTAAATCAATTTTACGCTGCCTCAAAAAGTAGGTGCAGTTAAGGGGATGCACCAAGGCCGGACGCATCAATACTCTTTATTTTTGTCCGTAGGCAAAACCGGAAGGCTCGATAAAGGAAGATTGTACGGCTGCGCCATTGGTCAAGACTTCCAAAGTCGTTCCCGTCTGCATACTATCTTTGCATCGGAAAATGATGATGACTTCGGCGGAAAACTATTCTGAAAATGAGCGGAAAACCGTAGTTGCAGGGGAAGTGAAAGTGCAATCCGTCCACCGGCACAATGGTGCGCGTTTCGGCTGTAAGTCCGCAGAATCGGCAGGTATTTTCGTGTAATTCGGTCGGACTGAATTGAGGTGGCTACAAACAGAACACTGAACTGACAACAGGTTGCGGTACCGCAGAAGGGAATATCAACGAAGTGGCGACAAAAGGCGGAACGGGGTATCGGGGTACTGCCATGTTCCCGTCCGGCAGAAAGAAAAGGGGACAAAAGGGAAAAAGGAAAGAACCCTGCTTTTCGGAAAAGCGGACGGAGCTTTTCACGAATGGCTGTTTTTTACAAAAGGATATGGCGCAGCCAAAAGAGAGAGATAGATGTAAAAAAGGGAATGCGGCGTGGCAGGAATGGAAGATTATCCCGTTCCTGCCTGCCTGTATCATCAAAATTCTGCCATGATTACCCGATGCTCGAAAATCTTTTTTTGATTACTGGGACGTCTTTGGCAAACCCATAGGTGATGCTTGCCATAGCCGAAGACGAAATAATCATCAAGGCGTGTTTTTTCTTGTAGGCGTTCCATGCCGGTACGCAGTTCCGCTTCATCGGTTGAGAAAAGAATCGTGTTGATGATACGGAAGTAGAGTTCTGTTACCTCGTCACAATAAGGACAAAAGCTATGCTCAATCGTTGCTTTCATGTTTCTTTGATTTTAATTCTACTTCTACTATGTCTTCTATTCGACCATACAGGACAGAGCGCAACGCTGTTTTGTCAATGGCGTAATACTCGGCGATATGTCCGTGCTGTTTTACGAAATATCGTTTGAGAACATCGGAGAAATCAAAGAAGTAGCCCATCAATGCGATACCTCTTTTGAAATGGATGCACTCTTTCACGTTTCGGGTAATCCAGTTCTTGTCTTCACGGCTCAACTTGTCTCCGTTATCAAGTTGTTCCCGTAACTGGTAAACCCTGCTGTCTTTCAGCTTCTCTAATTCGGGTACGTCCCATTGGACGAATTTCATTGCTATCTGCTGCATCGCTCTTGTATTTAATCGTAAATAATCACTTCATCACGATACTCGACCACCTCTTTGCCACTACTAAGACGCACCACTATTTTATTGCCGAAGTCGCCGACAACTGTTCCCTCAGAGTAGCCTTTATAGGGGGTAAGCAAGGTGCAGTGCGCACCTATAATTTCGCTATTTTCTTCGTATTCGTACATAAGTCATGTCATTTTACGGTTACAACTTGATATCCCATTTCCCCTGTGAGAAGATTCTGAAGCTCACGTATTCGTCTGTAAATTCGTAGGACAGAATTTTGATATAAGTTTTGTCTTTGGCTTCCAACGAAGCTATCAGTCTGTCGATTTCTTCTTCCGGATAAACCCAACGAGAGGTAAACTCCGCATCCACGCTATCGCTGTGTCTATTGACAAAGCCGTCGAAAGTGTCATCCAAGAATGCCTCTATCTTGTCGAGGTCTGCTTTGTTTTCCGTCCTTGCGTAGAAAATGTTTGTTGCATAGTTTGCCATAATCCTAAGTTTTAAGTTTTTTATTTTCCCTCTTTTAGCATTTCAGCTACTTTCGGGCTTGATTGAAAATTATGTCGCCTCAAAAGGTGTTATGGCTCTTTATGCAGGGTTTCACGACCAAATACGACCTCTGCAAAGCGGAGCGTGGAGATTTTGTCGGGAACCGTCAGGCTGTGACCTTGAATACAAGAAAGACATGACAAGTACCTTTGCGACACAATTCTCATCAGGCAGACCGAAAGTTGGGATGCGAGGATAGAATGCCTATGGCAGAAGTTACGATAAAAGGAACTTCCGTAAAATTGGGATGCAGCGAAAAAAGAAAATATCGGTGCGATTATCTTCTCTTTTGACTGTGAATATAAAAGTAAGGGGGAGAACTTCGGTAAAGGTTTAGTTTAGTCTATTAGCTTATATATATGCTAAACTAAAGTAAACTAAATATAGGCAGATATATTGGACTGCCTGTATAGGTGTTTTGAGGGAAATGGTTACCTTTGCAAAAAACAATGTTCCTTGAAAGAAACAGAGATTTGTCCTTTTTTCTTTTGGCTGTAGTTATTCATCCATAGATGACTGCAACAATCACTCTTGGCGAGAGGATGAAAATCGTGTGAAAAGACTTGGAAAAATACTCAAAGTACGAACAAGTGAAGAGAAAGAAAGGTAGTGCAAACAAAAAAACAAGAAAATAAGATAATTCGTGTTTCTGTTCCTAATTTGTTTCTTGATAAAAACACATCACAATATAAACTATTAATTTACAAGATATTATGATGTGAAATTTTGAGATATAACTAAATTTACCAGATTTTCGCTCGAAACGCCTTGCGGTCTTATGTCTATATCATCGGCGAAAAGTTACCCGATCGCCTGCTATTTTCTGAAATACAATTGCAAAGTTAATCAATTATTGCCATTTACAGCCATACTCCGGTCAGTTTTCTTCATTCAATCCATACTCTACCAATTTATTATACAGCGTTGTCCTGCCGATACCCAGTATCTTTGCAGCCATTTTCTTGTTACCGGCTGCTTGTTTCAAAGCACGCAGGATACGTCCTCTTTCTTCATCCCCGCTCTTCAATGTAAAACAAGCGGAAGTAGCGGACGGTTCATTGTCAAGTTCCAAATCGGCTTCGGTTATCATATCGCCTTCTGATTGCAGGACTGCCGTCTGTATCTTCTGTTTCAACTCGCGCACGTTGCCCGGCCACGCATGGGCGAGCAGGGCATTACGGGCAGATGCGGCAAACCCTTTTACTTCACGTTCCAACTCACGGTTTGCCATTTCACGGAAGAACTCGGCCAATGGCATGATGTCTTCCGGGCAGTCGCGCAAGGGCGGCATGGTTATCACATACTCCTGCAAGCGATAGAGCAAATCCTGCCGGAACCGCTTTTCCGTTACGGCTTTCTGCAAATCCTCGTTGGTTGCAGCCACTATCCTCACGTTGGCTGTTTTGTCCTCCTTTGCACCGACGGGACGGTAACGGCGTTCCTGTATGGCGCGGAGCAGCATCTGTTGCATCTCCATTGTTAGGTTGCCCACTTCGTCAAGGAACAGCGTGCCGCCATCCGCTTCCAGAAAATACCCCGTCTTGTTTGCTTCGGCACCAGTAAACGCACCCTTGACGTGTCCGAAGAAGGCGGATTGTATCAATGACGGGGACAAGGCTCCGCAGTCCACTGCCACAAAAGGTTTATCGGCAAGTTTGCTTTGTTGGTGTATATGTTGTGCGATATGTTCCTTGCCCGTACCGTTCTCGCCCAGTATCAGCACGCTCATCCGGGTGGTGGCTACAAGGCGCACACGTTTCTTGATTTTCTGATAGGCTTCGCCCTGCCGGACGAATATCGGAATGTTCCATTGTAGTCGCTTTTCATGTTCTTTTTGCAGGGTGCGGATAAGCGGTATCAGTTTATCCTCCAACAACTGTTTCTGTATGTAATCCTTTGAGCCGAGCTTCATACTTTCCACTGCCGTATGCACCTCCCCGTAATTGGTCATAACGATAAACACCTGCTGTTTGTCGTTGGCACGCATCCACCGTAACAACTCTATGCTTTCACCGTCGGGGAGGCGTAGGTCGGCAACGACAATATCATCCACCTCTGACTTTGCCAATAGTTTCTTGGCAGTGGCAAGATTATATGCCGACATAGTATCGAAGCTGTCTTTCTTCAGCAGGTTGCAGACATAATCGTTATAGACGGGGTTGTCCTCAATCACAAATACTTTCATCCGACAACCTCCTTTCCTTTTGCGCAAGTTCTATGATAACTGTTCCCATACGAAGCATGGCATCCACGCATTTCCGCAATTCCATTTCGGAACATTCAGATTCTTGATGCAGCAGTTCATACAGGTTCCACAAGGGTTTGTCAGCACGGATAACAGCCCATGAACTTCGCTGACGGTGTATCCATTCGTCCAACGCCTTGCGGTCATTCCTCTCCATGATTTCCCGGACAGCCTGCATATCCTTTTCTGTTTCGGTTATCAAACGGTCGAGCATCGCCCGTTTGTCACCATATGCAAGCAGAGAGGACAAGTCGGGAAGTTCATCCTTGTCCGTACTTGTCAAAAGGCATTTGTCTGATACAGCAACCAGTTCGGAAATGGAAAATGGCTTGAACAGGCAGGCGGTAAATCCATTTTCCAACAGCTCCTCTTCGCTGCAACTGCCGGAGGCGGTCGCCACGACAATGGGAATCTCTTTCGAGTTGCTGACACTTGACGAGCGTAACAACTCCAACACCTCATAGCCGTTAATCTCCGGCATCTTCATATCGGTTATCATGAGGTCGTATGTGTGCTGCCGCATGGCTTCCATTGCATCGCCAATAGTGGTGAACGTGTCGCAATGCACACCTATACCAGCATACATTTCCTTTGTCATGGATAATACCATCGGATTGTCGTCCAATACGATGACAGAATAAGGTCTTTCTATATGAGCCAGACTTTCTGCGGCTGTCTGTTCTTCAATACCAATATCGGCAGTGTTCATTGGCAACTCCACAGTAAAACGACTGCCTTCTCCTTTTTCGCTTTCCAAGCGTATAGTGCCGCCAAGCATCCCGACTATCTGTTTCACAATGCTTAACCCCAATCCGAAACCGTCTTGCGTGGCGGCGTTGGAAAGCCGCTCGAACGCTCCGAACACTCGCTGTTGTTCTTCCGCACTCATGCCGGTTCCGGTGTCCTCTACTACAAGGGTCAGCCTATTGCCGTCATAGCTTATGACAAGTGAAACGCTTCCGGCATTCGTGAACTTGACGGCATTGCCCAGCAGGTTGTCGCATATCTGTATGATGCGCTCCTTGTCGCCATTCAGGATAATACCCTCCGGGCACTCGATGGTAAGTTTAAGATCTTTTGCTTCTGCTTGTTGCGTAAACTCCGTTTGCAACAGCTCCGCGATGTTTTCCAAACGAAACGGACGGACATTCGCCTGTTCCTTGCCGCTGTCCAAGCGGAAGAAGTCAAGCAGGGAGTTGAGCATGTCGGTCATTCTCTTGGAGGCTTGCAGGATATTGTCCGCATAACCGCTTATCTTTTCTTCTTCGTTGTCCTGCATCAGTTCCGCATATCCATGTATGGCAGTCAGTGGTGTGCGTAGCTCGTGGGTGATGGTGTGCATCGCTTTCTTGCGTGAGGCTATCAACGATTCGTTTTGTTTTACGGACTTTTGCAGTTGCCCGATTAAATCTGTTGTCTTACGTTTGTACTGCTTGATGCGGGTGGCATAGCGGTGAATGATGATGTATGAAATAATGAGCAACAGCAGCATGACACCCGTTATGATACCTACCTGCAAGAACGACTTTTCACGCATAGCGGATATTTCCGCCTCACGTTCCTGCAAGTCAGCCTGCACCTTGTGGTCCATCTGCTGGATAAGGGTTTGCAGTTGGCGGTTCAGTTCCGCATTGCGGCTGGCAAGGCTGTCGGCATATTCCGACAGACGATGGCTTTGGGCACGTTGTTGCGCTATCATATCACGGTTCAGTGTGTAGAGCATCGTGGTGGTCGTCGTCGGAGGTGCTTCCTGTTTCTTGCCGAACAACCCGAGAAAACCTTTCCTCCTCTGTTTCTTCGGCTCTTCCTGCCTGCTCGTTTGCACTATCACCGGCACCTGCTTGGCTATCCGGCGGTTGATGTCCGCCTGTTGTTCCAGAGCCTCCATGATGGCGCACAGCCGCTTTTCCTTGTCCTCCAGCAAGTGGCGCACGCTGTCTATGCGCACCGATTCGTAATGGCTCTTGAAGCGGCAAAGCATACTATCCACCGCCATCCGTTGCCGCCGGTATGCCGCCACATCCTTATCGTCCCATTCCAGCACCGACTCGCCCAAAAGTGACAATTCCACCACACCCACATACGCATCGTGTGTTTCCTTGCGGAAGCGGTTGATTTCACGGTTCTCCCGTTCCAGCAACTCCAAGTCGCGCCATTCTCCGAGCCACGTGCAGATGATGCCGCCCACCAGCAGAACTATCAACAGATAGCCTGCGGCAAGCAGCTTGCGGAAATGCTTGGTAGTGGTAACGAATTGTTCGCTCATTTGCTGTTTGTGTAAATACCGTTATTCAACATACGCATATAGGTCGTGGAACTTCGCAGGTTCATGGATGAGAATGGCGGCCATGCTGCCTATGACCGCCACCAGAATTATATATCCGAATAGAATTCTACTCCTCAATGAAACAACCATTCTTCCCTTATTTACAATTGTTATAATTATTAAGGCATCTGACCACCGGCGATAGATGGAATTTCTGTTAGTATGGGATTTCTCGGGATTGAGTTAAAAATTCTTTGGCCACGTATGGCTTGACTTGGAGGAGCGTTTTCATTTACATCAAGCCGATAACATCTATCGTTAAATGTTATAATTCCCCAAATACCAATTGTTCCTGGGATTCTCGCCAATCCTTCAGTAGGTTTAAAAAGAACAACATTATCTATTATTCGATTTTTAACCGCCCGATTCCATGATGTTTTAATACTATTGTTAGGCGTTGGAATATGAGCAACATACCTAATGCCATTGTGCCTAAAACTGGCCATATAACACCCCGAAAAACCTGAACTTAAAGTATCTATGCCATTTGAAGCAACGACTGCTATTCTATCCGCAATATATATGACACAGGCATAGTCTAATCTAAGAAAACGATAGTTACGGGTATATCCTTTTATTTGAAATGTCAACTTACTTTGCGTGACAATCGGAGGGGTCAAACCTACATTATAAATATTTTGATAATGAAACCGTGCAATATTTGTCATTACTGCTTGACTGTTTGGCAATCTTAATGCTTGAATCAAATTCATATATTTACTTACTGTTACTTTCGTTTGTTATAGGCTCGATACATGATGCCATTATATCCATCAGTTTAGACAGACCTTCGGTCTGCGGCTGCTGACTGGCTGTCACATGTATCTGGTATTTTGCCGTTTGGTTGGTCATGCGGGTGTTCTCGCGGGCGGTCGTGACTTTGCCGCTGATTTCCGCATTTATAAACCAATGTTTTGCAGAAGCTTTTGCCTCTACTTCTGCGTTGGTAGTGCTTTTTACGTTTGATGTATCGGTAACCTCCATCTGGAAATCGACATCCACGCGATCTATGAGCAGGGAAGGAATAGGCACCAATCCTATAAACGGAGCCTTGACACTTTGTGACATTGTTGTCATTTTTCCATCCTGCTGTATCGGTCTTTCGACATCGAATTCCAATATACGCGCTTTATTGCCGCTTTTACCATCAAATGCAATTTGCTGGTAGAAATTCCATGCTGTCGCTGCCAATTCCTGTTGTGCTTCGGCTGCTGCAATAAGTGGAGCTGCAATAAGTTCCCGCATGGGAAGCCCCTTGAATTTGTCAGTCACGTTTGAATCTGCTTTAAGAACTGGAGAAGTTTCTCTGTTTTGAGTCTCTTCCAATGCAGCGGAGATAATTTCTTTCGCCTGTCCGCTTACATTTTCATTCAAGTTTTCCGCATTTTCTTGTTGCCCTTGGTTCTTTATTTCTTCTGCCATAACATTTGAATTTTAAAATTGTTAGATATTTTTTACAAAATCGTCAATAATTCGGGAAATGCTCTCCGGAGTCTCCTGAACCTTAAAATTGACGCAAACCTCCATGACATCATCCGCATCCGGTTTTATGTTGCTCATCTGCATCTGGAGATTGGCTCTTTGTGGGCTGGATAACAATAAGTTGTTTTCCGGAATCTGTGATTCCACGCTTCCGACCTTCGCCTTGAACTTTATCTGCACATTATCCATCGCAAGATAATGATGGGATATCAAAGCTATAAGTGGAATATCAATAGTCTTGTCTCCAACCATGATTTTTTTCGATTGGAACGTATTTGCGTTATTTGCATTTGTTCCTTCAAAAAGTCTGGTCAGATTTTGTATCTGATGATTCTGCAATGTATCTTGTGCACAGTTTACGGCGTATTGCAAACCATTCATAATATCAGAGAATGAATTGGTTTGAACACTGTCCGGCTCATCGTCATTATTTTTCTTGTCTCTGTGAAAAAGTCCCATGTTTTTAATTTAATTACTTGATTTGTTGCCTTTAATGAGCACCAATCTTGACAATGTCCGGCTTACAGCTTCCATATTTACACTGGAGTCTATATTATTATTAACAATGCCTTGATGCCAAAACCTATATGGTGGATTCTCCGTGTGTTCCAGCACGTCCTCCTTTTTTTATTGGGGTTATACTTCGGTTAATGTTCGTTGCGGGCGGAACATTTCCGCCCGCAACGGCTTACTGCTTCCTCAAGGTAGGCAATGCTCCTTTAAGTTCGTAACGCCATTCTGAGCCTGCGTTCTGCAAGGCGGTGTTCATGGCATCAACGGCTTTCTGCCAGGTAACGTCAGTGCCGTCCACCTTCGTGGCTTCGGTGACGATGCCTTCCTTATTGTAGCCGATGCCTTGTTCCTTATTATTCTTCCAATAGCAGGCGATCGCGGTGGCATATTTATATCCAAACAAGCCGCCGATATGCACATTGCCAGTGCTGCTACCCTTACTATTTACGTTGCCCGTGGCATAGCAGGCAAGGACGCTGTTTCCTCCTTTGAATCCCACCACACCGCCGCCAGAGATATCCTTACCGGGGTATATTTCTAAGGTCACGTTGCCCGTGGCATAGCAAGCGGTCATGCTGCCCCAGCTTTCTCCTGCCACACCGCCGACATTGACAGTTCCCTTCACTGTGGCGGAGGAGCTGCATCCGGTCATGGAACCGCTCGTTTGCTTACCCACCACACCGCCGACGTACACCTCGCCGTTGACGCTGCCCGATACCGAGCAGTTTTCAATGGTGCCCCAGCTATTTCCTACCACGCCGCCGGCAAAGCCCGAACTGTGATTGTTTGTTATCTGTACGCCCTCCATCACCACGTTCTTCACCGTACCAGCACTATTGAGCCAGCCGAACAAACCCGCATATTTGTCATATGTCGTAACGGTCAGCCCCGTGATGGTATGGCCGCCGCCGTCGAAAGTGCCTTTGTATGAGTTGTCGTAGTTTGTGCCTATCGGCGTCCAGTCTTTGCCTGTGAGGTCAATGTCGGCGGTGAGGGTAATGTTAATGTCGGTCTTACCTCCGTTCACTAATTCGGCTACATTCATCAAGCCATCGGCGGAGGTCACGGTGTAGCTGCCGTCGCTCTCTATGGTATAGCCCAGGTCTTTTGCCGCAGCGAGGGAGACGGTGTAGGTATATTCACCGCCCGCCTGCCAGTCGGTAGCATTCTTCATCTTATAAACGAAGGTCTTGCCGTTAGTGAAGGTGCAGGTAATGAAAGTAGTGCCAGCTGCCACATTTTGCGGGGCTACGATGGCGATGTAGGTGTTGCTGCCCTTGTCATACGGGGTGATTTCGGCAGGGTTGTCGCCTTCGGTGGAGAGGCCCGTCAGTCGCACGGATGCCAGCCCCTCGGTGTAGTCCGTCAGAACGATGGTCACTCGCGCCGTGCGGTGGGTGAAGCGAAGCGTGGGGCTGCCGTAGGTCACCGTCTGCCCGTCGGCTACGATGAGGTCGCTGCCCTCAAAGTCTTTCTGGGTACTTTGGTTGGCTTTTACCTTTACCGCAGGCGGGGTTGTCTCGCCAGCGGTGTAGGGCCACCACGCTGTGACGGTGATGTTGTTGTGGTTGGTCCAGTAGTACGGGTCGGTGGAGGTCAGCGTGGCGCTGGTGGGGTCGGCGGTGGAGGGCGTCACGTTGTACGTCTTCACCATGCCGTCCATCAGAACTGCCACGCTCTGCACACCCGTCCAATTGCCATCCACGGGGGCACGGGTGCCGGCGGTGGCTGTCGCGGCGGGGTTCAGCCCCGTGGCGGTGAAGACGATGGGTGTGCCTTCCGCCCCTTCTGGTAGGAAGCCCGCTTCGTCCTGCGTGCAGGCGGCAAGGGCGAACAGCAGGGCGATGGCTGCGAATATATGAATGGTTGTTCGTCTCATGATGCGTGTTGTTTAGGGGTAGCTATTGTTTCTTTAGCGTGGGCAATGCTCCGGTGAGTTCGTAACGCCACTCTAAACCTTTGTCCTGCAAGGCGGTGTTCATGGCATCAACGGCTTTCTGCCAGGTAACGACAGAGCCGTCCACCTTCGTGGCTCCGGTGCTTTCCCTATTGTAGCCGATGCCTTGTTCATGATTGTTCTTCCAATAGCAGGCAGTCACGGTGGTGTAGTTATTTCCCAAAAAGCCGCCGATATGTACTTTGCCAGTGCTACTACCCGTACTGGTTACGTTGCCCGTGGCATAGCAGGCAAGGAGGCTGCTTCCTGCGTTCATTCCCACCAGACTGCCGCCAGCGATATTCTTTTTGGGGTTTATTTCTATGATCACGTTGCCCGTGGCATAGCAAGCGGTCAGGGTGGCACTCGAATTCGTCTGACCTGCCACGCCGCCGACATCGACCGTTCCCTTCACTGTGGCCGAGGAGCTGCATCCGGTGATGGAACCGCCTATTTGAACACCCACCACACCGCCGACATACACCGTGCCGCTGACGCTGCCCGACACCGAGCAGTTTTCAATGGTGCCCCAGCCATATCCTACCACGCCGCCAATACTGCCGCCATATATTTGATTGCTTGTTATCTGTACGCCCTCCATCACCACGTTCTTCACCGTACCAGCTCTATTGAGCCAGCCGAACAGACCCGCAAATTCGTCATTTGTCGTAAAGGTCAGCCCCGTAATGGTATGGCCGCCACCGTCGAAGGTGCCTTTGTATGAGTTGTCGTAGTCTGTGCCTATCGGCGTCCAGGCTTTGCCGGTGAGGTCAATGTTTTTGTCGAGGGTAATGTTAATGTCGGTCTTACCTCCGTTCACTAATTCGGCTACATTCATCAAGCCATCGGCGGAGGTCACGGTGTAGCTGCCGTCGCTCTCTATGGTATAGCCCAGGTCTTTTGCCGCAGCGAGGGAGACGGTGTAGGTATATTCACCGCCCGCCTGCCAGTCGGTAGCATTCTTCATCTTATAAACGAAGGTCTTGCCGTTAGTGAAGGTGCAGGTAATGAAAGTAGTGCCAGCTGCCACATTTTGCGGGGCTACGATGGCGATGTAGGTGTTGCTGCCCTTGTCATACGGGGTGATTTCGGCAGGGTTGTCGCCTTCGGTGGAGAGGCCCGTCAGTCGCACGGATGCCAGCCCCTCGGTGTAGTCCGTCAGAACGATGGTCACTCGCGCCGTGCGGTGGGTGAAGCGAAGCGTGGGGCTGCCGTAGGTCACCGTCTGCCCGTCGGCTACGATGAGGTCGCTGCCCTCAAAGTCTTTCTGGGTACTTTGGTTGGCTTTTACCTTTACCGCAGGCGGGGTTGTCTCGCCAGCGGTGTAGGGCCACCACGCTGTGACGGTGATGTTGTTGTGGTTGGTCCAGTAGTACGGGTCGGTGGAGGTCAGCGTGGCGCTGGTGGGGTCGGCGGTGGAGGGCGTCACGTTGTACGTCTTCACCATGCCGTCCATCAGAACTGCCACGCTCTGCACACCCGTCCAATTGCCATCCACGGGGGCACGGGTGCCGGCGGTGGCTGTCGCGGCGGGGTTCAGCCCCGTGGCGGTGAAGACGATGGGTGTGCCTTCCGCCCCTTCTGGTAGGAAGCCCGCTTCGTCCTGCGTGCAGGCGGCAAGGGCGAACAGCAGGGCGATGGCTGCGAATATATGGATGTTTGTTCGTTTCATGATGCGTGTTGTTTAGGGGTTGTTATTGTTTCTTTTCAGTACGGGCAGGCCGTCGGTGCCGAGTGCCCACTGGTAGTCGTTGCCGGTGAGGGCGGAGTTCATGCCGTCGACGGCTGTCTGCCATTTCGCGGTCGCACCGTCCACCTTCGTGGCATCTACCGTTCCTCCATGATTACGGAATACTCCTTGCCCGGCATTGCCTCCCCAATAACAGGAAGTTATAGTATTGTAGTTATAACGCACTATTTCTCCAGATTCATACTCTTTCAATGTGCCGTCGAACCAGCAAGCGGTGATACTGCCATAATTTAAATCGGCTATACCACAAGTTCTACCATATGCAGAAATTTTTCCCGTCACAGAGCAGGCAATGATTTGACCCTCATTTTGCTCCACTATTCCAGCTGCTGATCCACTACTGCCATACAGATTCACATCTATGAGTTGTAGGTTCTTTATCACACCACGTACATTTAATAACCCAAAAAGTTCAGTAGTCGCTGCTGAAATGTTTAATCCCGTAATGCGGTGTCCCTGCCCATTAAAGACGCCGGAGTAGCCAGGCCATGTGCCTATCCGTGTCCAATCCTTACCCGTCAGGTCTATGTCGGCGGTGAGGGTGCAATTTATCGATTCGTCCTTTTGTGCGGCTTTGTTCCATGCCAGCAGGCCGTCAGCGTTATAGACCATGTAACTGCCGTCGTTCTGTATAGAATAGCCCAAATCCTCGGCTGCGCCGCTCTCGCCGCCGCCGTCAACCCAGCTGCCGATGGTGCAACCCTCTAACGTCAGGCCGGTGGTGTTCACCTTAACTGTATATTTATAGCGGCTACCCGCTTCTAATACGACGTTGTTCTGCGGACGGAAGTAGAAGGTGCCGCCGCCGAGTTCCACCTTGACGAACGGCTTGCCTGCCGCAACGGTCTGCGGGGCAGTCAGTGCCTCGTAGGTGTTGCCGCTTGCGTTGTAGGTCTTGATGGCGGTCGGGTTGCCGTTATCGGCGGACAGACTCACGAGGCTCACCGTGGCACCGGCGACGCTCGTGAATCCCGTGCCGGGCTTCAGTTCGATTGTCACGCGTGCCGTGCGGTGGGTAAATTCAAGAGTCGGGTTGTTAAATTCCACCTTCCGGTTCTCAGCAGAGATGAAGTCGCTGTTTTGGAAGTCAGCCAGTTTGCTTTGGTCTTCTGCCACCTTCACGGCAGGCATCTGTGTGATGTCGGCATTGTCGAAGGGCCACCATGCCGATATGGTAATCGGGTCGCGGCTGGTCCAGTAGTACGGGTCGTTCTCGCGTGAAAGCGTGGCACTCTTGAAATCGGTAGAAGCCGTTACGGTGTATTCCTTTACCGCATCGCCCATCTTGAGTGCCACGGAAGTGACGCCCTGCCAGTCGCCGTCCACAGCGGCACGGGTGGAAGGGGCTGCCAGCGGCGTTGCTTCTACGGACAATCCGGTGGCACGGATGACGACGGGGTATTCACCTTCGGGCAGACGGTTATCGCCAGCAAGTTCGTCCTGCGTGCAGGCGGCGAGGGCGAACAGCAGTGCGGTGGCTGCGGGGATAAATAATCTATGTCTCATAATTCTTCAATCTAATCGATTAATTATTAACATCCTACAGGTCAGCACCCACATCTCCACCGTCTATATCGTTCCACTTTGCAATGGTGGCTTCGCTGACTTCAAGGACTTTGTTGCGTACCTTGACGGTATAGGTATAGTTGTTGCCCGCCAGCAGTGCGCCATCGGGCATGGTGAGTGTGGCATGATATTCCTGACCTTTGTAATTCACAACCAACGGCAGGGATGCAACTGTCTGCGGGAAGAGGATGATCGATGACGTGAGATTGCCGTCTGCCAGATTCATGGTCAGTTCTCCGGTCTGTAGTCCGTTGTCTGCGGTGGCAATACCGTCGGCCGTGTTGAACGTACCGGTGAGTAACAATCCGTCCAGCGTGTAACGTTCAGGCTTGACCACGCTGAAATTCACGCCGTCGCCCGCCTCGAAGGTAAGGGTTATCTGGCTCATGCGGTGGTGGAAGGAGTTGTCTTCACCGCCTTTGGCGGTTTTGTCGGTGAAGCTTACTACCGGGTTGTTTTTGTCTCCCGTGGCTCCTGAAGCAAAGAGAAAGTCGATGGCAGGTTGGTTCTGCTGCGCCGTGGCATCGGTCGTGGCTGTGAGGATGCCTCCCACCGCGTTGTACGGATAGTAGGCGCGGAAAGTATGGGTCTTTGTATCTTCGATATAGATAACCTTTCCTTCTGCCTCAAATTTCCCGTTTTTCAGGATGAAAGGCACGTTGCCGTACTGGGAATCGTTGCCGATGTCGGTGATGCCGATACGGTCGCCGGCAGTCCAGGTGGTTCCGCTGGCGCGGGTGGCGGGGGCGATGCTGGCGGTAAACTGGGCGGCCACGGGGTCACCGTTCAGGTTCTCGTTGTCGTTGTTGCAGGCTACCAGTGCGAGGGCGAGCATCGCAAGTGCAAAAAATCTTGTCTTCATTATATTCTGTTATTATATTAGTTAAATTCCATTTCAATAATTGCTGCACCTTAGCAAAATCAAAGCAAGCTTTGCTTCTGCGTTCGGTTTGCTAATTATTTACAAATCGGCATTTACATCATCACCTTTCACTTCTTCCCAGCCGTTGATTTCGACTCCGTCCACTTCCATGCCTTCGGGAGTCTCAACCAGCGTTCCGCCGAGGGTCAGCGATTTGCCCTTTCCGGTGTTGAACTCCTTGAGAGCTTCTGTGAGGTCGCTTTTCAGCGTGGTGGGGGTTGGGTTGCCGTCAGCATATCGGATTTCAGCCGTCAGCAGTTGTTCCGTGCCAGTCACACCCAGCAGCCGCACCGTGGTTTTCCACTTGCCGGCATCGTCACCTTCGGTTATCTTGGTGAAGGGCAGCACGACGTTTGAAGCGGCTCCGTAGGTATCGGTAGCGAAATCGAGTGTTCTGGCTGCACCCGTCAGATGGGCAACAATCTCCGTGATGCGTCCGGCGGCATCCCCCGTCGGTTTGATGATAAGCGTCAGTTCGCGTACCTGCTGCTTCATTGCGGCGGTCAGCGGATAGTCCTTGTCTTTCTCGATGCTCACCTGTTTCGTATAGGTGAAGAACCATCCCGGGGCATTGTTCACAAAGGCATCCGTGCCTGCCCGGTTTCCCGTGGCTGCGGCAATGGTGGCGGTGGTACCATTTACCGTGATTCCTTCAGCTGGGTTCCACACCGCAAGGGTGTAGCTGCCCGGAGCAAACAGATGGTCGGGGGCATGGGTGGCGGAAGTCTCCGTACCCGTATAGTCACCCATGGTAACCGTCCATGTGGTAGGTATGTCGATACCCTCACCGCGTGCCGACCAGTCGGCTGTCACCGCAATCTTCCCATAGTCGGGATGCGGCGTGTCATAAAGCGTGTCCTTCACGCAGGAAGAGAGCAGCACGGCGGCTGCCATTCCTACCATATTTATATATTGTCTTGCTTTCATACTCTATTCCTCCGTATTAGAATAACTTCCATACCAATGTCACACCGGCGTTGATGGGGCCACACCAATTTTTTGTCTCGTTGCCACAGCGCACGCGCACACCATCGATGACTTCATATTTTTCGAAATCGGCATTCAGGTAGCCCAAACCGAGGTTGAAATCAAGATCTAATGCCTTGTTTAGTCGCAGCTGATAGCCGGCGGTGATGCCGCCACCCATCAGGTCGCCCTGCTTGCCTGTTTCGGAAAGCTTGTAGTTGAACTGTCCAGCCTTGAACATCGCGCCCAGATGCCAGGCTTTCTTCTCACCCATATAGTAACGTACTTCCGGAGCCACTTCCCAGAGTGCATAGCGGCGGTCTTTGTCACTCCAGCTCCAAGAAGTCCACGAGCCGTTTACGGCAATGCCCCACGATGGACAGATGCGCCATTCAAGTCCTAAATCTGGTGTCAAGGTAGCCCAGCGCAGCAGGTTGGCACGCAGGGAGAGATGATAATCAGTTGTGATTTTGGTTTCCGACAGCGTGTCGGCAAGTGTATTTTGTTGAGCGGTTTTCTCGGCTTCTGCCTTTTCAGCGGCAAGTCGGGCTTCTTCCGCCTTGCGCTGCTCTTCGGCAAGCCGTTCCTGCTCGGCACGCTTCTCGGTTTCTAAGCGTTCGGCTTCCGCCTTGCGTCGTGCTTCTGCTTCCGCATCCGTCACGGCTGTTTCTTTTACTGGTACCGTCAGGCGCACGGTGACAAAATCACCCTCAGTCGCATGGTTGCGGGTAATGAAGTTTTCTTCCTTGATTTTCGCGCGTGTAATCAGTTCTGATTTCACACGGTTGGCACGAATCTTCGCTGTTGCAAGGTTCTTGACTTCACAGCTCTGCGAATTGCAGTATCCGTCAACCAATAGCGGCAGTTTGCCGTCAAGAATTGTTGCTTTGTTGTTTTCGATACATTCCAACAGGCGGGCAAGTTCCGTGTCATTGCCATTCCAAGGCACGTAGAACATATCCTTCTGCGGAACGAACCGGAAGGTGTAGGTCGTGTCTGCTTTCTGCTGCGCAATGACAGGAAAAGTTACCGTCATCAGCCACAGAAACAGGGTAAGAAAAGTGATTTTTCTGCTCATATAAACTTGAATTTATTATCTTTGTCTTCTCCAAAGGTAATAAATGCCATTCAGCGCCCAAAATATTACAAAAACTTTTTTCTGTTGAAATACAGCGTTTTATAAAAATTGTCGTTTGAGCACTTTTCAAATTGTCGTTAGAGCACTTTTTTTGTCGAATTAGCACTTTTTTGTCGCTTGAGCACTTTTTGAAAATGGGCTTCTGAGACCTTTTTCATCGGCTTTTTACCACGCAAATCACTTCAGATTTGCTTTTTTCCACTTGGCAGGCGTACATCCTTCCTTCTCGGTAAATAATTTGATAAAGTTACTGCGGGAAAGAAAACCGGAAGACTCAGCCAGCTTCTGTATATTGATCTCCGGATGCTCCTTCAGTATGTTTTTCGCATACTCCAACCGGAGACTGGTTATCCATTCGCGGAATGTCATTTTATACGTAGTCTTGATATAAGCGGAAAGATAGGTACGGTTCGTATGAAGTATTTCGGACAGTTCTTTTATGGTAAGTCCCTGCTTGACATAGCCGTCCGTCTTTATCCAGTTGTCCACCTTCTCTATAATTCCTGTATAGGACACTGGTATTTCCTCTTCTGAAACCATTTCGGGTTCAGTTCCCGAATTTGTCAGAAGTTCTTCTTCAGATTGTATATCCTGCTCAAAAGCATTTTCCACCTGTTCATAGAACAGCAGGTAGTTCTGATAGCTGTAGAAAAGATAGCTGTAGAACGGTATTGACGACAAAATCCAGATAAAAACATATTTGTCTGGCAGAAATGTCAGCAATCCGCATCCGACACCGAAGATAACAGCCCAATAAGTGAATATGGAAAGCCATTCGATATATGTACCTATATCATCCGCCTGAGTTTCATTGAAAATCCGAATGGCTCTACGGTATGCAATTATGACTCTGCGAGCTAAAACGACTCCAAAAACGACTAACCATACAGCTAAAGCAAATAAAGAGAATTTTTGCATGATTCCGCTTGGCAACAGGAACAACACAACTCCGGAAAGAGTTGAAAATATAATCCATAAAATGATATGTGTCCACACACGCCGTTTGGTAATGTAAAAACGATCAAGCAACATTATCAATGCCGAACTGAACAGAGAATAGCACAGGAAGTATGTGGACATGTTCATCAATATGGAAGAATCCGCATTTTTGAATCGAATACCAAAGAAGAAATGTACCGAATAATTTGCCGAAAGCAGCAGCATAGCTATACCCATAATCTGTCGGGAGCGGAGATAATTCTTGAAAATTTTCTTTTCAGGAGTCTTTGCAAACAAAAAATAAAAGCCGAAGAATAACATCAACGGCAGTGCGGCACAAAGTGAAAAACTGTATATTGATGGTTCCATTGTTATGCTTATTTGATTTTGATACAAAGATACGTCTTTTCTTCACAAATAGACACATAATCTATGATTTAACGTTATAGATTCGGTCATATTAGATTGAAAAATTATTAGAATTAAAGCCAGTGGTGAAAAATTCAACCACTGGCTTTTTCTGTCAAGACTTCGATATTAAAGTTTTACACCTTTGGATTCCGATAAATCGGGTCTCCCTATAATTAAATGACTGCGTACAAAGTCCACGTGCGGGCTTTCCGGCTGTTGTTCCGTCTGTTTTTTCTCGTTGCCTTGCCGGTTCTCTTCCGTGTTTTCCTGAGCCGGAGCCAGCTCAAGCTGTATCTTGCGGTCCAGTGCGGCGAGTTCGGACTTCAGCTGTTTCAGCTCGTCCTCCTTCTTCCACACCTTGCCCGCTATCTCCTGCAACTGCGGAATCTCCTTTTCCAGCACTTCGTTCTTAGACTTGTACTGGTCGATGATGGTCGGAATCCTCTCCAATGCGTTCAGAAAGTTTCGTGCGGCAGCAATCGGGTCTGCCATCGCCAGATGCCCGTTGTTGTAGGTGTACTTGTAGTTGCCCTCCACCACGAAGCGGTTGTCGGTGAACTCCAGACCTTCTTTGAGTGTCCTCTCGCTGACCACCTTTATCGGAAAGCCGTAAAGTTCCCCGACAGCCTTGTACAGTCCACCAGTCGTGGCGTTCTTGGCGATTTCCTGCAAACGCTTACCGATGACCTTCTCATCCGTTGAATCCACGCCGTCCACCTTGACAAGATTAAGACGGCTGCCTTCCCTATCAGTCTGCACAACGGAAAGAAAACGGTTCCAGTCTTCCGTCATGGCTTCGATGAAAGCCGTGTTGTTGCGCAGTTCTCCCGTCTTGGATTCCAGCTTGAACTCCGAATCGCGCTTGCCCTTGTTGAACGACTTGCGTTCCCCTTCGAGCGAGGCGATACGCTTCTCTAATTTCGCCTTATCCAAAAGGTCGGTATTGCCGGAGAGCAACGCCATATACTCCGAGAAGTTCATACCCGATTTTTCGTCCATTGCTCCCTCGTCGATGGTACGTGCGCCCATCGCTCCACTTTTGAGCTGCGATATGAACGTCTGCTTGCAGTGCAGCAGATTGAACTTGTAGCTGTCCAGCGACTTTTCCACCGCGTAGATGATGACATCCACGTTATTCTCGGCAAAATGCTTGGCAATCTCGTTCCCGGCTCTAACACCCCGTCCGTCACGCTGTTGCAGGTCGGACGGTCGCCACGGTGTATCAAGGTGATGGATGGCGACACATCTTTTCTGCGCATTCACGCCCGTTCCGAGCATACTTGTGGAGCCGAACAGCACGCGCACCGTCCCGGCGTTCATGGCATCTATCACCGCCTTACGAGCCTTATCCGTCTTACACTCCTGAATGAAGCGCACCTCACTTGCCGGTATGCCGTAATCCTCCACCAACTTGCGTTTTATCTCGCTGTACACGTTCCATCCTTCCCCCGGCTGATATGTCCCCAAGTCGGAGAACACGAACTGCGTACCCTTGTGCGCCTCGTACTTGTGGTAATACTCTGCAATCATCTTGGCACAATGGCTTGCCTTGTTGTCGGGATGGTCCTCGTAGTTCGGGTCTATCATGCGCATATCAAGAGCCATCTTTCTCGCATAGTCGGTGGCGATGAGCATCTTCGCCTTTTCCTCCGTTTCCGACAGGGGTAACCTGCCAAGCAGAGTGGCATCGCCGGTTTTGGCAAACTGCATCAGCTTCTGTATGAAGTCCTCCTGCTCCGGTGTGGGCGGTATGTGGTGCAGTCTCTCATTCTTGTTTGGTCTGTCCACACCTACATCCTCCGCCGTGCGGTAGTCGGTAATCTCGTTGTAGAAGGCGGCAAGCTCCGGCACCTTGATGAAATAGCGAAAACGCTCCTTCTGAACGATATTGTTCGTTACGTTGAACTCAAAATCGGTCGTCTTTTTGGCGAAGATGGCAGCCCAAGCATCGAAACAGCGGATGTCCTGCCGTTCCAGTTCGTTGGGGCGCAGGTATTTGAAGAGCAGGTACAGTTCCGTCAGACTGTTGGAAATGGTCGTGCCCGAAAGGAACGTAGCCCCCAAGTCCTTGCCCGTGCGTTCCTGTATGGTACGGATGGCAAAGAGCATATTCAGGGCCTTCTGGCTTCCTTCCGAGTTTCCCAATCCCGCCACACGGTCATGACGGGTGTTGAAAGTCAAGTTCTTGAACTGGTGACTCTCGTCAATGAAGATGTGGTCGATGCCCATCTGCTTGAAGTCCACCACATCATCCGTGCGGGACTTGATAGCGTGTTCCACCTTCTCCAGCTTCGCCACAAGGTTATGCTTGCGCTTCTCCAGCCCTTTCAGCATCGCCCGCGACACGTTCTTGCCCTGCTGCCGCAAGACTTCGAGGTTTTCCTCCACCGTGTCAAGTTCCGCCTGCAGGATGCGCTGCTGCAACTCCGGTGACTGCGGTATCTTGCCGAACTGGTCGTGCGACATGATGACGCAATCGTAATCGTTATTTTTGATGTTGTTGAAAAAACGCACGCGGTTGGCGGTCGAGAAATCCTTTTCAGAAGCGTAGAGAATCCTCGCATTGGGATATGCCGCCTGATAGGTGGCGGCAATCTCCGCCACATTCGCTTTCAGCCCGATAATCATCGGCTTGTGCGCCAAGTTCAGACGCTTCATCTCATGTGCCGCTATGCACATTATCAGCGTCTTGCCGGTTCCCACCTCGTGGTCGCAGATCCCGCCGCCGTTCTGTTTCAGCATCCAGACGCAATCCTTCTGCGACGGGTAAACACTCTTGATTCCCCGGCTTGCCAGCCCTTTCAGGTTGAGGTCGGGAAAAGTCTGGTGCGAGCCGTCATACTTCGGGCGCACGAAACAGTTGAACTTGCGGTTATACATCGTCGTGAGCCGTTCCTTGAACTGCGGCGACTGTTCTTCCAGCCATTCGGAGAACCCGTTACGGATTTCGTCTATCTTCGCGTTGGCGAGCTGTATGCCCTCGCTGTCGCGTACCTTGATGTCGTTGCCGTTCTCGTCCTTGCCGATACTTTTCATCATGTCGGGGCAGGTGTTGTGCAGGGCGTGCTTCAACAGGTGCATACCGTCATAGTTCCGGTAATAGCCCTTTACTAAAAACTCGTCCGTGATCTTCATGGTGCGGTAGCCGCACGCCACGGAAAACTCGTCCATGCTTGCGGAGTAGGCTATTTTCACGTCCGTGTCGAAAAGGTGGCTCATGTAGGCGGCATACACGCCCGTGGGAATCCAGCGTTCCCCGAAATTGAAGTCGAGGTCTTCAAAGGCGATGCGCTGCGGTTCGGCCTCCTTCAATGCCTCCCACGCCTGTTTCACCTCCGGCATCCGCTCACTTTCGGGATTGTCCTCCATCCAGCCCTCTATGCGTTCCGCCTTCTCTATCACGTTCCCCGCGATGAAGCGGTCTTTGATTTCGTAACCGGTTACGAGCGGGTTGTAGAAGATGCGCCCCTTGAGGGCACCAAGCAGTTCCTCTTCCGTGGTGTCGGTTATCTCCCGCATATAGCCGAGATTGACCGTGCCGAACTTGTTGAGCGATGCGGACAAGGCTTCTTCGGGAGAGCCTGCATTGACACGGCTCTCCACCGAGAAGGAAACGGGACGGTCGAAGATGTCCGCCTTGACAAACTTGCCGTCCTCCGCACGTTCCAGCGAAAGGATGTCGCGCCCTCCGGCATCCATCATCACCAGTTTCACGTTCTGTCTGGCGTTGAGGTTACCGTAACGCATGACAAACTCATCGTAGTAGGTGTTGAGATACCCGCGCTGCGGTTTGTGTTCCGTATGGTTCTCCGTCTCGTGGCTATACAGACGTTCGTAAGCGTCACGGAGCGATATATACAGCATCGCTTTCTCTTTTTGATAGCCACGGAGGTCGAGCGGTTGGAAGGTCGCACCGTAAGGCGTGAGGTCTTTCAGGTAACCGAGATTGCGTGAAGCATCCAGCACCATCGAGCCGTCACGGTGGTGTGGCTCCAGCAGGCCGTTGAACGGACGGGGAGAAAGGTCCATGACTTCCTCCTTCGGCTTTTCCGTTTCAAGTTCCGGGAACAGGGAAGTGGCAACCGTTTCGGAAGTAGGCACAACTTCTGCCAGTGTTTCAGGTTGCTTTATTTCTTCCGTTTGTTCCGGCTTTTTATCCATATTGTCCGAAGAAGGCGCAAAAGCAGGGTTCAACGTGTCTTTGATACCCATCTTTTTCAGTTGTTCCTGCCTGTGCCGTTCTGCCTCAAGCCGTAGGGCCTTGCGCCGTTCCGCTGTCAGACTCATCATTGTCTCATAGAAGCCGTTGATGGGAGGATTGGTTTCCCAATCCAGAGTGGCGTAAATGTCGTCCGGGTCGTTTGGCTTTTCGGCATTTTCCGGCTTTTCTTCCTTATTACCGTTTACCGGCTTGGCGGCTTCAACGGGTGGAGTAACTTTGACTTGCGGTTTAGGCGTGGACGGCATAGGCTTCGGCTTGCTTTCCTTTTTCGCTGCCTTTTTCTTTTTTGCCGGTTCCTCTATGGGCATACCCCAAAGGTCGAGCAGGGTAAGCTGCACGGCTGACGAATGGTTGGGTTGGCGCGGCTCAATCTCCGGCTTTTCCTCTATGGGCTGTGCCTGCGGCTTCTCCACTCCCTTGACAGGCTCAATTACAGAAACGGGGGCTATTACAGAAGGTGATACCTTTTCTGTTTTCGGAGCAGGTTGCACTTCCGCAGCCGTGCTTTCCTCCTTTGTCGGATGCAGGCTGTGTTTCTCATACAGTTTCCTGTCAAGTTGTTGCAGTTCTATTTTCAGATGCTCCCGCAAGTCTTCCGCCAGTTGTGCGATGTCCCCACAGTGCAGGAGTTTATAGGCTGGTTTCCCGTACGGGTCGGTACTTCTGATCAAATCCGTGTGTGAAAGCGAGCCGATGCTCCATACATACCCATTTACGGAAGTGCCGATAGGGGTCTGTTCGGTCTGCACGAAGAGTTTTTCGTTGTAATACAGTTCACCGTTCTTTCCGCTGTTCTTTTGCAGGATAATCAGGTCGCTGCCCACCTCCGTTCCCGCGTTATCCGTAAAGAGGTTGTTCGGCAGGCGGGCTACGCCCACCAGATTGGCATGGTTCATCATATACTCGCGTATGGGCGCGTTGGTCGGGGCATCCAGTACCCCCTGCGAGGTGATGAACGCCACGATTCCGCCTTCACGCACCGCGTCAAGGCTTTTCAGGAAAAAGTAATTGTGTATCGTCCGTGCCGCCGAGAGCCTTGCAGGATCCTTGCTGCCCGAAAAATCCGGGTCGAACACCGCCACATCGCCAAACGGTATATTGGAGACAGCCAAATCAAAATGGTTCATGAACGGCTTTTCTATCTTCTCGAAGCCCTGTACCCTTACTTTCTGTCCGGGATGCAGGTGCTTCAGTATCTTGCCCGTCATCAGGTCTTTCTCAAAAGCCATGATGTCCGCGTCCGGTCTGTTCTCCAGCACGGCGTCCACGAATGCACCGACACCTGCCGACGGCTCCAGCACCCGGTCGGGACGGATGCCGTGTTCATGCAGCACGTCCGCGATGGTCCCAGTTATCTCCGGCGGGGTATAGAAGGCGGTCAGCACGGACTGCTTCATGGCATCCATATTCCGTTTGTACTCCGTCTCGTCTTTTGTGTTCTCTCGCAGCAACCTGTGCAGTTCCACGGTAGGGGCAAACAGTTCGAGGTCGGACTTCGCCCAGTGGACGGCATCCGTCAGTTCCCTTGCAGGGTTGAGTATGTTCTTCAGTCCCCCGAAACCGCAATAACGTTCTAACAAGAGCCGTTCGCGTGCGGTGGGTGTGCGCTGTTCCCTGTCAAGGAGGAATGCCGTCCGTATCGCCTCGATGTTGTCCCGCAGCCTCTGTTTGCGGTTAAACGCCATACTCTTCGATATAGAGGATGACGGCTCCCGTCAGCTCCGTGTAGAGCAGGTCATATTCGGGCGACAGGGCGAAATTGTCGTCCGAGAGGTCATAGATGGAGAATACGTTTCCGACAAGCGGTAGCAGCTTCTGGGTAAAGGCTTCACATTTTTCTCCCGGTACTTCACCCGCAAATTCGTTCTCCACGACTTCGCGCAGGATGGCGTGCCTGGAGTAGCGAAGGCCCTCCGTCAGCACCTTCATCGCCAGTTCCTGCGCCCCGTCGGCAGGATAGCCTTCGAGCCTTGCCTGTTCATACGCTTCGGCGGCACGGTCGGTTCTTTCTCGGATGAAGGCTTCATCGGCTGCCTGTTCGAACTTGTTCGTGGTGAGGTAGTCCAGCAGGTACAGACCGTAATAGGAAAAGTCGGTCCGACCCTCGTTTTTCTTCTTGTTGTTCATTTCTTTGGAATTTAGTGGATTGATAATGATGATAGGGATAATCGTTGGAAAACGAGAAGAAAAAGGCACCCGGTATCCCTCCGAGTGCCACCACTAAATCCAAAGTATGAGTGTAATCCGGTATC
>OGTB01000339.1_pt1 | contig 39391 bp, 43 predicted proteins | sample 1553611 | NCBI WGS metagenome assembly OGTB01 (sample SAMEA2580032, study PRJEB22360) | human gut metagenome | biome: human gut; feature: human-associated habitat; material: faeces | place: Denmark | collected 2008/2010 | reverse complement strand
GAAATTAAGTGAAATTAAGTGAAATTAAGTGAAGGTGGTGGCACGGGACCCGACCTATATCATATTCATCTTCTCTCATTACCGCTACCCTCATCGTCATCCGCACATATAAACATAAAAAAAAGAACTCTATTTCTAGAGTTCTTAATTCTTTAGCTCTTGATATGATAGTCTGCAAAATGCAGGCTATCTATTTAATCATTTAAGTGCTTTAAAAAGTCATTGATTGCCGCATCAATATCTTCAGGTTCATTATTTTCACTTCTTTTTACTCTTACTCTTGGTTTTTCAGCAGAAGCAAATCCAACCTTTGGAATAAAACCACCTGATGCTCTTTCTTCTCTCATAGTTTCAACAAAATATTTAGCCATAGTATCCATCATAGGGTCCTTCGCAAAGTCAGTTCTTTCCGCCTCAGTAATAACACCTTCTCTTACTAAAATGTTTTCAAGAGATGTCATCATATCACAAATGTCTTTCTTATTCTCTGCATGTCTATTGTTATTGTCACGTGCGGCAATCTGTTCATCAATAACTGCCATAATTTCTGCTCTTGTTGCACCTTCTGCTATCATAGTTGAAATATCTTTTACCATTTTTATTACCTCTTATTTCTTTCTTTATCTTATATATATATTATACTAAAAATTTTTATAAAATTCAATTGGGAAGAGTGGACTGAATTTTGTTATATTATTGTGCTATTGATTTGGCGGAAAATGTTAGAATATAAGTTTTATGAATAAGACTTGGAGTAAGCAAAAGTGCTAAAATTTTTTAGGCTTAAATTGTTAAGTTGCACTCTTGAAAAAATAAACATTGAAAAATGGAGTGAGAGAAAAAGTTTTTGCTATATTATTCTATTGATAAACGGGCAGGAAATGTTAGAAATATAGTTTTACGGAAAAGACATTAGAAATATTATAATAAGGCGGAGAAAGGCAGCGGGAATATTTTAGTCTTTTTTTATTATTATATCATAAATTTTTATAAAAATCAAATTTAAAAATAGGGGTTCAAAACACTCAGAATTGGCGGCCATATGCGGAGATGCCGGTAAAGGATTTCGGGACGCGGCAGAAAAAAAATATACAAGTTCAAACACTCAGAAAAATTCGCCATATAGAGTATGGGACTGGGACTCGGAGCCTGTCGCTCGCTCAGGCTCCGACAATTATAACACATTTGTTACCATTTGTCAATAGTAAATTTTCACAAAAAAATACACAAAAACTGTATTTTTTCAACAATTTTTGTGCATTTTTACTAATTTTTTTATATTTTTTAAACAATTTGGATAAAAAGGGGAAGGAGGTTGCCCCTTTTCGCCCTTTTATACTACTTTTCAGTGATTTCTACACCTTTTACAGCGAAAAATGACTTTTTCTTGATGATTTTCTTCTGAATTTTCTCATTTTCATACATTTTCTTGCAAAGAGCAGATAATTTCTGATTTGAATAAGCATTTAATTCATCAGTTTTCATCATTTCTGTAATTGTCATTCCGACACCCGCATTTTCAAGAACTGAATAGATAGTTTCCATAATTTTCTCTTTTTCAATCTGTGTCTTTGTTGGTTTACCTGAACCACTTCTCTTATTATTTAAGAGTTCAATTTCATGTTCACAAAAGTTGCGAACATCTTCTTCAGTTACTACATAAGGCTCACCGTCTGTTACTGGGAGTGTAGCATTTTCTCCATTCATCATTTTAATAATTGCATTGAACATTTCTCTCTTTGTGATTTTCATAAATAACACCTCTTTCTTTCTTTACTTTACATAGTAATTATAACATTTATTTTTGATTTTGTCAAGACTGTTTTTATTTTTTTAATTTTTATATTTGAGTGCCTTGACTTTCACTCCTTATATAAGTATTATATTACTTTTTAGCCTTTTTGTCAAGTATTTTTTTCTTTCTTTTTCATACTTGCGATGATAGGCTAAAACATCGTGTTTCCAATGAGTTTCTTTAGTCCACATAATATTCTCCTTTCTTTGGCGATAGACCTTTACAAGAACCCAATCTTTTATTAAGTCCTTGTAAAGAACTCTATCTCTTATCTATGTATATAGTATAGCATAATATTTTAATAATTACAATTAGTAAAATTTCACAATTTTGGGAAAAAATTTTTGTACAAAATTACTATTGACATCAGAGCGAAAAAGTGGTATAATAAAATATTACCCAAACACGCAGCGTTTCAACCGGAAACGCTGCGATGAGTCCTGTCAAGGTCACATATTGTATGTGACATATCACATATTATAGTATGTGACCTTGCGTGTAACATATCACATATTATAATATGTAACATAGTACGTGACATATCACATATTGTATTTAGGTAAAAGTCACTAATACCGGCTCCCCGCACTCATACAATATGTAATATTGAAAAAAATAAAAAATGCAAGTAGTATTGAATACTACTTGCACTTGTTGTCATTACTTCTTTTTACGATGTTTGATTAATTTAATCGTGTAATCATTACCACCTTTTGTAAAATGTAATTCAACTTCATTTTTGCGTTCCACATTGTTACTAATTGTTTGTAATGTTGGAACTATTAAATTTAAAATTTCAAGTTTTTCTGTATCAACTTTGCGTTCCCTTTCGGTAGGCTTACGTTTTTTTGTTAAGTCTTTCTCATACCTGCGTTTTAAGGCTTTAGCCTTATTTTCCATTTCTGCCATTTCTTCATTACAGTAGTCTGAATTATCTTCTTCCCATAGTTGGGTGGCTTCTTCCAATGTTAAAGAATGACGTTCCATTAAACCCTTAATTTCTTTGGCTTTTTCTTCTGCCTTAGTCATTTTTTATCAACTCCTTTTTTTAAGATTTTAAGGGGATAACCTTTTGGCTATCCCCTAGCTTTTAGGCAATTTTGAAATATGAAACTTTTTTTACTTTGGTATTGACTACCTTATGCTCATTTACTAACTGATGACATAAAACTGAAAGTTTCTGATTTGAATAATTTTCTAAACCGCCAGCAGTCATTAATTCAGAGATTGTCATAACCTCGTTTACATCTGTTAAAACCTCAAGAATTTTTTCTTTGATTTTCTCATTTTCAATCTGTGTCTTTGTAGGCTTTGAATTGCTATGTTTCTTATTAAGTAACTCAATTTCTCTTTCAATGAAAGCCTTAAAATCTTCATAGTTTTCAATGCTATCTTTGTGATTTTCAATCACTCCTAAAAGTCCGTTAAAATAATCTCTCTTTGTCATTTTTTTGTTTGTCATAATACATTACCTCTTTTCTTAAATTTTTTATTTGGTGGGTTGCAACTCCATTCCCTTGACACTATCTATTATAGCACTTTGAAATGGAATTGCAACCCTTTTTATTAAATTTTTTTATTTTTTTTAAAAGTTTGCATTTTCAAGTTTTTCAAGTTCTTTCATAATCTTCTTCCAATATGCCCCACCTTTTTCAAAACCGTTATTATTTTCAATGTAATTTAATAACAATTCGTATAATGGTTCAACGTATTTATGATTTGTGTTTATTGCATAATCTATAGTTGAACCTAAATCCCTAAACGGAAACGCATACAATGTAGGCTCAATTTTGCCCTTTTTCAAGGCTTTTGTTAAAATCTGGCTTTCAATTAGTGCGTCCGATAATGCGGTGTGGTCCTCGATAAAATCATAGTTTTTCATTAAATACTGAAATGACGTTTCGGCTGATGATTTGAAAAATACCACACTGTTTGTCACATAACCTCTATCAAGACAAAAGTTTCTGTATTTATTGATGTTTATTAAACGCTCGCAAGCAATACACCATAAGTCAGCTATAGGGTACTGTACGCCCCTTAATTCAAAATATGGATTTAGATATTCTTCATTTTTAGCATTACTGCGATTATTAAGAATGTCCTCACAACTCTTTTTTTGTCTATCTTCCCATTTCTGATAGTCACTTGAATATAAAGCCTTGATATAACGTTCAGTAAATGGTATTGCCTTTTTAAAATCAAAACACGCATTGTAGGCAGTTGAAATATCAACTTTTTCAAGGTCTGCGATAAATAACTTCATAATGTTATTCCAGCAATCAACCTTAATCTCGCCTTTTTCTAACAATTCCATATAAATAGGTCTTTTATCTCTGTAATAAGCAGTATTGAAAATGTTAGGAACAAAGAACGTTTCCTGAACTAAAAAGTTTTCTGTTTTTACGATATTACCTTGTCTGTCGGTAATACTCCAACCAATGTCATATACCAAAGGTTTAGCAATCGCAATTTTCTGTTTTTGATTAGCATTTTTGCAAATTTGATTAGCAAATGGAATTGTTGCCGTTTCGGTGTCTACTGTTAAATAAAATTTCTTATTCATTTTGTTACCTCTCTTTATTAATTTATAAATGTACATTGTCAAAAGTGGAGTTGCAATCCCTTGTGTCTTTTGACAATATTAATATTATCATATCTTGCGAGGAATTGCAAGCACTTTTTTAATTTTTTTAAAATTTTTTATTAATTTCTGTAATATTGTATTTTACTTTATATTCTTTTAGTATGTTTTCAATAATAGAACTATCCTTTTGATTTTCACTAAAAACATCAATATTATAATAAGTTTGTTTTTTATACTGAACTGGGTTCATTACATAAGAAATACTAAACTTTTCTAATTTTTCTACTAAAGTATTATCTTTAGTAGTGACGGATATTTTCCATAAACAATCTTTTTTTGTTTTTTCTAATAACCACATTGAAACATACACCCCTATTATATTAGTTACAATAGTAACTGTAACAGTAGTTATTAAGTCTAAACTCGCTAACTGTTTTACTACAATAGCATAAAAACCATAAGTTATCGCATTAATAATGGTTGCCACACCTTTTGACGCTTTAACTGTTAAAATGGTTTTTAATGTAGATAACATTACATTGATTAAACTACAAATAAAAAAAACAATAGTTGCAAATTCGATAATCATAAAATATTACCACCTTTCTTTTAAAATATTAAATTGTAAATGTTCAAGTGCTTTGTCTATCAAGCACAAGTCTATTATATCAAATGCATTGCAAAAAACAATACTTTGTTATCATTTTAATCAACTTTAGCAGATTGCACAAAAATGCGGGGTTGGGGATATTATTTTTTGTGCAATCATACAAAATTTTTCAATTGAAAATTTTGTGCAAAATGACGATAGTTTAATCTAACTGCCGTTAGTTTTAACTAATTTTTGTTTGTGAAGTCTAACTTGCGTTAGTTACAACTAACTTAAATTAGGGGCAGTCTAACTAAAATTAGTTTAACAAAACTTTAATGAGAGGTGACTAACTAAAGTTAGTTACAACTAACTTAAATTAAGAGTAACTAACTTTAGTTAGCTGTAACTAACCGGGATTAGCTGTAACTAACTTTAGTTAGATTAAAATACATCAATCAGCTTGATGTTTTTTATGGGATAAAATAAGTCAAGGTTCTTGATGTATTTTAATCAATTTAAAACCCGAACGTATGTTCGGCTTGACAACTCGGCTCGTCTCAACCATCGACGAGCCGACAAACATCTGAAATATATGAGTCTATAGAGTCCCATTTTATTATAGCACATCCGCCGCACTTTGTCAAGTAGTAATTTTGCACAAAAAAGCAAGTTACATTTTGTGCAACTTGCCTATTGACTTTTTTATTATTCACCACTCCACCTTTTTACAACTCTAGTTACTGCATCTAATTGAGAGGTTAAACTTGATACTCTATTTTTAACCCATTCAAAACATTCTGCTTTTACTACATCAGGCTCCATTTCTTCCCACGCAATCTCAAATGATTCCATATCTCTTAATGTAACTAAATATACATTTTTACCAATGGGTTCATCAAGATAAATTTTATAATAATCTTGTGAATTTAATCCTACAAATGTACCTAATCTGCCATTACTTTTTAAATGTTTATCTGCTATTTTTACTCTTGTACCTTTTTTTAGCATATTATCGCCCCCTTATTTTCGCACTGATATAATTTGAAATTTACCATATACTATTTTAATTGGCTTTTCATAATCTTTATTCTTTAATGTAAAGGCTTCACCTGTTTCAATATTAAAAATTTGAGATTCTCCATCTGCAATCATATAGATTTCTGTTGGTTTATCTTTAAAAACAAAAGTATCTCCATCACCTAAGCCCTCTCCATGAATTGTTAAATCCTCATTACATTCTAATATACTTTTAGAATTTACTTCCATATTATTTACCTCTCTTTTTTTTTATTTCAAAGGGTGCTTGTAGCACCCTTTATTTTTATTTAGATTTAAAAACCTTCTTCAAGCATTTTGTTGAAATCTTCGATATACTGTCGTGCTACAATTCTATCTTTTTTGAGTATTTCACTAAATACTTGCCAAGCCTCGTTATATAGTTCATCATTTGCAGCGATTTCTTTAAACACTTTTGGAGTTTCTTCGTCTGCTGGTATCACAGACAACCAATTATTTAAAGCATAATCATCTGCATATCCTACTACTACATTGTGCATTACTGTTAATCTTTTTTCTCTCATATTAATTACCTCTTTCCTTTATCTTATGTGTCTATTATATCAAAATAACAAAATAATACAATGATGTTTTTTATCCTCTTTTGCCAAAATTCTTGATTATTTTTAACTACTTTTTCGGGATTAAAAAAGGTCAAGCAAATTGATTTATTTTAAGATAAAAACGTTTCAAGCGTCACTCTGACGCACAATTCGGCTCGTGGACAGAAATAAGGTGCAATGTCCACGAGCCGACCAATTAAAAAAGACAAATTATTTTTTGCTATATTCAAATTCCATTCCCATTATTAATTATAACATAGGGGAGGGGTTTTTGTCAACCCCTCAACAACATATTTTTTACTTTTGTATCTAAATTATCATTTATAAAATCACAATATTCTTTGGCGGTAAGTCTTTTCTGAAGAATATCTAGGCTTATATCTTCACATTCTTCATACTCAATTTTAAACTCTATAGGAACAAAATTCTTTTCTGTGATTTTAAAATAAGAATGTTCCATTAATGAATATTTAGGTGCATTATAAATATTAATATAAGGTTTGTTTCTAAATAACGTATAATCAATTTCCGCATTATAAATTTCATTTGTTTCTACATATCTTAATGTGTCTTTAAAATTGTCATACTGTATTATTTTAGTTGTAGTTACTTCTTCCTCTTGATAAAACAAATGTTTAAAAATTGAAGTCCTGTGCCACTCTTTTTCTCCTATTGCTCTTACATAAGTTTGTCTGTCAAATACTTTTCTCATATCATTTACTTCCTTTCCTTTATCTTATAAATATATTATACATTAAAACTAAATAATTGTCAATAGTTTTTTATAAAAAAGATAGCAGAAACTTAAGGTAAAAAGGAAAGGGTGTTTCTGCTATCGGGATTTGTCTATTTTATTTATTTATATATAGTGTGTAATTTTTTCTATTTTTCCATAAGGCTTTGAATATCTGCCAAAGTCCTATATATAAATCGTGTGTATCAAGGTCTATCATATTATATTTTTTATTTCTTATAACTAAAGTAAATCTTTTTTTCATTTATATATCCTCTCTTTCTGTTGATACATATATTATATCATATAAAGGGGGCTGTGTCAACTGTTTATTTTAGGAAACTTTATTTTTTCTTTATTTCTGAACTTTCATTTAAAAAACCTTGCTTTATGGGTGCTATGGAGTGAACCGAGCCACCAACGACCATTTTCGGTAGCTCCCTAATTACTTTAGGAATGTTTGCAAAGCCTTAAAACATAAATCAGCATTTTCTTGTGATTTAATATCTTCATCTTCTGCAAAACCTTTCATTGCGGCGGTGAGTAATTCTTTGACGGAAACAATTTCGCCAACGAGTGCCATCGCCGCCATTTCATTTACTTATTTTTCAATGCCGTATAGGGGTATTTATCATTCTAATATTCAGATTCTAAAAGCCTATAAAGTGCTTTTATAATATCGCTTTTTGCGTTAATAGTCGCACCTAAATGCCAACCCTTTAAGACTTTTTCGTTGTCATCAACTAAAATCTGAAACCCACCTAATTTTCTAGTGCAATCGGCTTTTGTTGTGCCATACTGTACTAAATGAACTTCATCATAAGGAAAACCCCTTGTTATTAGCCAATCTTTTTTTGCTTTTCTGACTTTACTTTTATATTCTTTTGAACTATCTTTTGATAGCCAACTTGTTACAACTATCCTATAGCCAACTTTTTTCAAAGCCATTAAAACTTTATATAACTCACGCATATCAACCAAAGGTTTACAACCTGAATATGGTGTTTCATCCTCGTTTCTTAATGCTTTTAGCCAATTTGGATAACCATATAAGTCTGCTATTGTACCGTCCATATCAAAAACTATAACTTTCATATTAAAACCTCTTTTCTACCTACCCCTTTTTCAAGGGGTAGGATTTTATTTTATAACCAATTTTCAATATCTTCGCCCATTTTTCTCAAAGTTTCAAATAGTTCTTCTTTGAAAAAATCATCAGTTGTAAGTCCCTTATTAATAATCTCTATGAGTTTTTCGCATATATCTGTATTATTGACTATTGTTTCAAAATCTCTAGCCATACCAAACACTTCAAGCCAAGCTTCATATATATTATCATTTGCACTGACTGCGATTACACAACTTATTACTTCTATTTTTTCAACTGTAATTATTCTCATATTAAACCTCCTACCTAGCCCATATAGGGCTAGGGTTTTATCTTTATTTTATTATTTTGCTACCCATACATATTTATCATTTTCTTCAATGCTCTCAATTTCACTACTGCTAACAGTGAGGGTTGAAATATTTTTGTTAGGTATTGGTTCATCTAATGAACAAATAGGTTCAAATCCCATATGTTCTATTTCTCCATCGTCGACCTCTTCCCATATCTTTCTCTCATAGCATAAGAAACACTTGTCGGATTCGTCGATATGCTCGCCTATTATCTCAAGGCAGACTATCTCCCTGTAATATGGATTGTCTTTTTCAATTGAATAATTTTTGTTCATAATGTTTTACCTTTCCACCCCCTTGTGGGGTGTTCCTTTCTTTATCTTATGTATACATTATACACCCTAGGGTGTATAATTGCAAGAGGGAATATTGCACAAAATTTACATTGAATTTTTGTACAATTTGCACAAAAATAAATAAAAACATTTCAAATTAAAAAATATCAAGGAACTTGATGTATTTTACTGATTAAAAAACATCAATTAAAAAACATCAACTAACTTGATTTATTTTATGGGATAAAAAACATCAATCAACTTGATGTTTTTTAATCTAAAAAATAACCGAACATATGTTCGGCTGGACCGGACGGACCGTGGACAAAAATAAGGTCCAATGTCCACGGTCCGGCTTAATAAAACAAGAGTTTCAAACAACTAATTTGAGTTAGCCTATACTAACTCTGGTTAGTTACACCTAACCTGAGTTTCAAACACTTAACTGCGGTTTGCCTATACTAACCTGAGTTTCAAACAACCAATCAAAGTTAGCCTATAGTAACTAAAGTTTGATACTTCTAACTTCGGTTAGCCTAGACTAACCATAGTTAGACATCACTAATTAAAATTAGACTAAACTAACTATAGTTAGATAATACTAATAACAGTTAGTCAAGACTAACTTCTGTTAGCCATAACAAAAAAGTTAAAAAGGGTTTCCCCCTTTTTAACAATATATTAATTTCATTGTTCGCCATTGTAAAATGCTTATTTGATTTTTTTCTCTTCCTAACTGTAAAGCGTCTTTTTTTGTGGTTACTCTATGGCTTTTATCTATGTAATAGATACCATTTTCAAACCATACACCACAATTCCCGCCGTATGCCCTAACGGCTTTTATAGCTTCCTGGGGACTTGTAGTTTCTACTCCCTCTGTTGCTACTTGATAGCCTGACTTATAAGTGATATACTTACCACCTTTTAATGTCAATCCGTCATTATTTTGTAATTTTTTAATTGTTCTAATATTAATCATATCATTAGCCTCCTATAATCTCTCTACCTGTATATAATTATATAGTATAATAGTCGAATAGTCAAGCACTTTTTTAATTTTGGGATAAAATTATTTAATTGAAAAAATTTCATTTTTTTCTCTTGACAACTTGGTACATATATGATATAATTTTTCGGCTCCGAACGTACGTTCGGGTAGACCGAACGTACAAAAATAAAAAGTGGCATTTATGCCACTTTAGATATTAGCCAGCAGACAAAAAAATTATTTTTTTCGTATGCTTTCCAGTATTTAATCACTGTTTTATTTTCAAGTCCTAAGCCAGTTGTTAGTCGGTTACCTATTTCAAAATATTTTTGTTTCATTTTAAACACCTCTTTTTTATTGTGTGGGGGCTTTTCAGCCCCCCCCTTACCTCTTTTTATCTTTCCATAAATATTTCTATTATTTTGTAAAGGTATTGAAAATCAATATCATTTTTTTCTATTTCTATTTTTTCAAACCCTATTGAGTTATATAAAGTTATTGTATAACAGTCTACATTAGCAAAAATAGCAATAAAAGCAAAATCTCCAATTGATTTTATACAATTCAAATTAAATGATTCAATATCTTTATTACTATATTGTGGGTATGCCATTTGTAACTGTCTGCTAATTTCTTCAACTTTCTCAATTCTTTCTGTAAGATTCATCATTTTGTTTTACCTATCAGCGACCCCTTGGTCGCTCCCTTTCTTTATCTTATGTAAACATTATACAGCTTTTTTTTGGTTTTGTCTATAGTTTTTACAAAAGTTTTTTAACTTTAGCAATTTGCACAAAAACAGATAAAGTTTACAGCAAAATTTTTGTTAATATTTACTATTGACTTTTAAAATCAATAGCAAATAGTAACAAAAATACAATATCTTTTTTGTGCATTTTTTCTCAGGATTTTTTCAAAAAAAGTCTTGACAAACTTTTTGAAATATGATATACTTGAATGGGGTGCCCTTGCGAATTCGGGGTGAACACCTGTTCGAACGGTGTTCGCCTTCTTTTAAAATAATAAAAAAGGGGGTTGCCCCCCTTTTTTTCTTTATTTTAGTAATTATACAGTTTATCAAGTCTTTTTTGAAAATAATCTCAATTACTTGAGATTATTTTCTTTTATGATGTTTTCACATCTAGCTTTTAGACTTTCGAATGTGTCACCTTTTTTATAATAATCTAAATTCCAATAACCTATATGAATAAGATAAGTTTCATTTTTTGCTTCTAAACAAGCTTCAATTGCTTTATCTAAACTTTTGTATTCAATTCCATTATTTTCAAATTCCTCTGTGTCTTGTACAAAAAATCTCATTTTACTTTACCTTTCAACATCTTTAATGTTGTCCTTTCCTTTATCTTATGTATACATTATATCAAAATAACAGAACAAATCAATGATGTTTTTTAACCTCTTTTATTAAAATCCTTGATGTTTTTTAACCAGTTTTATTTCAGGATTTTAAAAATTTTTTTAAAAAATTTTAAAAAAAGTCTTGACAGCACCACATACTGTGTGGTATAATATTTCGGACCCGAACGGACGTTCTGGTCTGTTCTCTTAATATTGTGCTACCTTTGTAGTACCCTACAAAGGTAGCCATTTACTTTTTACTATTTTAGTTTTGCATTTAGAATTTCATCATCTTTGATTGTGTTATCTGTATGATTAGTATACATTTCAAGCACTACTTCATCGCCTACTTTAAAGCCATCGCCCTCAAAAGCGAATAGATTACCTTGTTTATCTTCAACAGTAACATTATCATCTTTACAGTCTGTTACCATTGCTACTCTGTTATAATGTGTTTCAATGTAATCAATAGCACCCATTGAACCATACAATACAATAGTAACTAATAAACAAATGCATCCATTAATCACACACTCTTTTCTCTTATTTCTTCTGTTCTGTCTTGTTCTACTCATAACCTTATTACCTCTCTTTCCTTTTTGAGTATACCTTATTTTATCATAGATTTTTGAAACTGTCAACTATTATTTTTAGGGTAAACCCTTACTTTTAACTTTGTAAAACCGTTGCTCTTTAATGCCCACCAAGTAGTATGTTTTTCTGCACACATTTTAGTAATTGCTCTTTGTTGATATTTATGTTTATTCTCATTATACTGTTGCACACTGTCAACCTTTATTAAAGTAGTTACTGGTTTGTATTTGCCTGTTGTACTAAATAATGTAAATTGTAAAGTTATCATAGTGTTGTCACTCCTCTCTATTCCTTTTCTTTTATTATAATACTTCTTGTGGTTCTTGTCAATGTAGTGTAGTGTATTGCTCTGCTCTTGAGTGCTTAATCTTAGCCTTAGAACCAAACCTTTGGATTTGTCAAGAGTGCAAATTGCACAAAAATAGTCCCAAAGCTCCTAACACTTTTTTGTGCAAAGTGCTAGAAATTGGTAAAATTGCACTAAAACTGTTTTGTACAATTTGTACAAATTACACAAGATTGAAACGTTTTTACCCCCGCATTTTTGTGCAATTTGCCTATTGACAAACGCATGTTCTTTGTGGGAATTGTGCATATTGCACAAATAAAAACGTTTCAATTCAAAAATTTTTGTGCAATTTTACCTATGGTAAAGACGGGCCGTGGACAGGAACAAGGAACAATGTCCACGGCCCGACGCAATAGCTATATATAGCATTTGTTCTTTTATTCTGAACAGTATATAGATAACATTATTATCATATCATATTATTTATATATAATTACAAACACTTATACTATCTGTCTCTATGGTATCATCTTACCTATCAAGAGATAAAAAATATAAAAAGAGCGGGGATGACCATCCAACCTCGACCGCCGCAAATCTTTGTGACTACGCAGACGTACTAAAAATATTTTTCTCATTTGAAAACTGAAAGAAAAATTTTATCTTATTCTTTTATCTCTTGTTCAACTATTGATGGGGGGTGTATTTCGGGAGAAAAAATATTTGATTTTAGAAAAATGATATTGCCTCGTCAAAACTTTCTCCAAAAGTATTTTTAAATTCTTAACACGGATTCAAAAGTATTTTTAAATTCTTAACACGGATTCAAAAGTATTTTTAAATTCAGAAAACGCTCAAAAGTATTTTTAAATTCTTAACACGGATTTTTTTCACATACCCCAAAAATAGGACAGTCAAATCTGCATTGATGGTCTTCTTCATATTTACATATAGGAATATTCAAGTTTACTTCCGCCCCATATTTTTCAAAGTTGTCTTTATTTCTATTATAATATTCAAGAGCATATATTCCACTATCACACTCTAATAAAAAATTATAAACTTTTTCTAAATGTTCTTTTTCTATTTCTTGTCTATATGTTTCACTTATTGCTTCAAATGCCATCTTCTTCCCATTTACCGTAAACCAATTTAGCTTTTCTTTTTGTACATCAGTGGCTTTTTCCCAAAAAACAGTAATTCTTGGGGGTGTTGGATAAGGATTCTCTAGTTCTGCTACAAAAATTGCGGCATTTGCTCCACTTAAAACCATTAGTCCGCTCCTTTCAAATAAAGTGTTTCTTCCGTTCCATTCGCACAAAATACAACAAAATTCATTCTTTTATTTACTTTATAATATCTTTTCTCAATATAAGTTTTATTACCCGTTTTAATATTTCCATTATCTATATCAATTCTTCCCATAGTTCCATCTTCGCCTACATAATATAATTTATTATCATCAATATAATATTTAGTTATATTATATTCTTCAATTTTAGTTGTTGTTGTAGGCACTACCGCCAATCCAATAGCAATAGAAAGGAGTAATCCAATGATAAATCCTGTAAACGAACCTATCATTGCACCAAAATTCTTCATATAATCTTCATCTTGTAGCCATCTAAAAAACATAGCTCCTACTATCATACATATAAGCATTACTAGCATAATTATTCTCCTTTCTCATAAATAATATATTTAGTTGTTTTCCAATCAGCACCAAGAAAAAGACAGCTATAATTTTTTAAAGCCCCTTGATAAGTTTCTTTAACTAAAATATTTTCTCCTTCCGCCATATCTTGTTTCTTAACAATAGAAAAATCAGTATAACTGTCATCTTCAGTCGCCGCGGTAATATAAACATTTTCTTTACTATAGGCGGATAATTTTCCATGTGAAATATAATAATTTACATTTTTATAAGTTTCTGTTTTTACTTCCGTTTGTGTTAATGAAGCAGTACAAAGACCTATAAATCCAGAAATAAATATAGATGCAATTCCAATTAGAAAACCTATAAAAAGAGTACTTAAAAAATCTACTTTTTTAAAACGACAAACACCCCAAGCTATTATACATACTATAATAAATAAAACCATAAATATCTCCTTTATTTTTAATTTTATTATTTTCTTTATATAAATATAATATAATAAATTTTTTATAAAATCAAATTAAAGAATATTAAACGAGTTTGACAAAGAAAAAATTTTGTGTTATAATTATTATAGATGAGAAAAATAGATTACATTTAGTAGTCTATTGAATATAAAAAGATAGAGGAGAGCTTAATGACAGAGACAATGTATGAAAATGCGGCGGTGGCCGATGATGGCAGATTAAAGCTAGATTATACGCTTGAAACACCGGAAGCCCGCAATGAATTAGTAAAAAAGATTATAGCTGAAACGCCTCCTGAAAAACTTTCAAAAAGATATATAAGTATATTAACAGATTATATAGTATTTGCAATGGATAAAGAAGAAAGAAAAAAGAAAAAGATATTAACTGACAATAGAATGGTAACAATAAATGAAAGAGAGATGTCTTTTGAAGGGCTTGTAGGTAAATTTGAAAATGGCGAAGATGGTATCTATAATATTATTGCAAATGATAAAAATATTATTTTTAAACCAAAATTTGAAATTACAGAGAAAGATGTAGCGGAAATCCCCGCTTTAAAAGACCTTAGAGATGCAATAGAAAAAGTAGAAGAAAAAGCTAAAAATGCAAGAGGTAAGAAAAAATATTTGTTAAAAAAGCAAATTATAGAAATGCGTAAAGACCAATACGTAATAAAAAATGCATATAAACCACCAATGTATAGTGTTAATGCTATTAAAAGTTTTAGTAAAATAGATTTTAGTGATAAATTTTCAATAGATGAGAATGGTATACCTCATAATGATGGATTAATTTCATTTTTTAATCCAAAACATATTTCTGCATTATTGTGCAATTATGGTAAATTAAAAGAAGATTGTTTTGATAAATTTAGCAGTGATTCTTATTATTTAATGAAAGACTTAGAAGATTTAGTTGACAGAACTCTAAAATTTGATTATCCCCTATATTATGATTTAATGATATATAAAATAGATGGTAAACAGAATATAGAAATACAACAATTGTTACAAGAAAAATACAATATGACTTATACTGTTGAATATTTATCATCTTTATGGAGAAATAAAATTCCAAAATTAATTGCGGAGAAGGCGGTAGAAGATTATTTAATCTGGCATTATACAGAAGAAGAAAAAGGTCAATGGAAAAAATGTTCAAGATGTGGAGAAATTAAATTAGCTCATAATAAATTCTTTTCTAAAAATAAAACGAGTCGTGACGGCTTTTATAGTATATGCAAGGTATGCCGTAACAAAAAGCCAGCTAAAAAATCTTAATTTCTGACCAAAGGTTAAATAAAAATATGGATGGACTTCAAATATAAAAATGACGCCGGATTTTTTAAAGAAACCTGGTCAAAAATAATTAAGTTTGATGATTTATTTTTGCTTTATATTTACAATAGAATAAAAGGAAGGTGAAAATGTTTGAATTGTTATTGTGAAAAATGCGGGAAGAGCATGGATGAAAGTCAATTTTACACATATAGAGATGGAAGTAAAGTTGAATTATGTAAGAAATGCTTAACTATGCATATAGATAATTTTAATCCAGACACTTATGTTTGGCTATTGGAAAAAATGGATGTACCTTACGTCCCTTCAGAATGGAATAGCTTAAGAGATAAAGCATTTGCTAAAGACCCTAGAAAAATGAATGGTATGTCAGTTTTTGGTAAATATTTATCTAAAATGAAATTAAGACAATGGAAAGATTACCATTGGTCAGATACAGAAAAATTAAAGGCGGAAGATGACAAGAAACGAGAATTATATTTAGAAGACCATCCTAAACTTGCGGCAAGAGAAGCTCAATTACAGATGCAATTTCGTAGAGGAGATATTTCTGAAGCTCAATATAATACTTTTATGAGTACAGCTGAATTGAATAATCAGCTGCCACCCGCCTATGTTAGTGGGACAGATGGTGCTAATAATTATGCACCAGGTTCTAATCCTTTTATGGAAAATAATTTTATTCCAGAAGAAGAATTAAATGACCCCGCTTCAGAATTAACAAAAGAAGATAAAATTTATTTAGCAATGAAATGGGGCAGAACTTATCAACCGGGTGAATGGGTAGAATTAGAAACAAAATACAATGAGATGATGAACTCATTTGATATTCAAGATTCTGATACTATTGGTACTTTAATTTTAACTTGTAAAACGTATTTAAAAATGAATCAGGCTCTTGATTGCGGAGATGTTGATGGTTTCCAGAAATTATCTAGGGTTTATGATACTTTAAGAAAATCCGCAAAATTTACAGCTGCTCAAAATAAAGAACAAAAGAATGACTTTGTTGATTGTATTGGCGAGATGGTTGCCTATTGTGAAAAAAATGGCGGAGAAATTCCTAGATACGAAATTAAAGTTCCAAATGATATAGTTGATAAAGTTATTGCTGACTTAAAGGAGTATAATAGGTCTTTAATCTATGAAGATAAAGCGTTAGCTCAACAGATAGAAAACTATATTAAGAATAGAGAAAATGCGGAAAGCATGAAGAAAGATAGAGAAGAAGCAAAGAAACAAGGATTATCAGAAGTAGAATTACAAGATGAACACTATAAAGAATATTATGATGATATAGCAGAACAAAAAGAGGCTGATGCGAAGGTCTATACAGAGGAGGATAACTAATATGAGTTTACAAAGTTTATTAGATTTATCCGATTCAAGAGGCTTAAAAAAGCAGGGGTTATCAGAAGAAAGATTAAAAGCTCAATTGCCTCATTTAAGAAAATTAGTTTCTTTTTATAGAGAATATCCTGACTATTTGATAGATTTTATGAAAGGTCCAGATAGTACCTTTAATTTCTATTTTTATCAAAGAGTATTTTTAAGAATAGTTATGCGACACAGATATGTATATGCTACATTCCCGCGTGCTTATTCTAAATCATTCTTATCTATGATGGTATTAATGTTAAGATGCATTCTTTATCCTAATTCACATTTATTTGTTACTACTGGTGGTAAAGAGCAGGCGGCAAGTATTACAATTGCGAAAATAGAAGAAATTTGTAAATTAATTCCTTCATTAAATAATGAGATTGATTGGACAAGAGGAGCATCAAAAAAATCTAAAGATGATGTAAAATATATTTTTAAGAATGGCTCTTCTATTGATATTTTAGCGGCAAAGCAGTCATCAAGAGGACAGCGTAGAACTGGAGGTTTGATGGAAGAATGTGTATTAATTGATGGAGATATTCTTAATGAAGTTATTATTCCTACAACAAACGTAGATAGATTATTACCAGATGGAACAAGACATAAAGAAGAAGTAATTAATAAAAGTCAAATATATATTACAACTGCTGGATGGAAAAATTCTTTTGCGTATGATAAGTTGATAGAACTTTTAATACAATCAGTAATTGAACCTGACAGAGTTATGATTATGGGTGGAACTTATGAAACACCTGTTACAGAAGGACTTTTAGATGAAGACTTTGTAGACCAGTTGAAACTTCAAGGTACATTTAAAGAAGAGTCTTTTGATAGAGAATATAGAAGTCTATGGAGCGGAGATGCAGAAAATGCATTTTATTCTTCAGAAAAATTTGATAAACACAGAGTTTTATTACAACCAGAATATGAATATAGCGGCAGAAGTTCTAAAAATGCTTATTATGTTCTTGGCGTGGACGTCGGTCGTATCGGATGTACAACTGAAGTTTGTGTATTTAAGGTGACGCCGCAACCGCAAGGAACATCATTGAAGAGTTTAGTTCATATTTATACATATGAAGCAGAACATTTTGAAGATCAAGCTATTCATATTAAAAAATTGTATTATAAATATAAAGCAAGAGTTATTTCTATTGATGCTAATGGTTTAGGTATTGGTTTAGTTGATTTTATGGTAAAATCTCAAGTAGACCCAGAAAGTGGAGATTCTTTACCTCCTTTTGGTGTTGAAGGTGGAACCTCAGAAGATGCTGTTGAGCCTTATAAAAAAATAAAAGGTGCGGATGTAGAAGAAAATGCACTTTATTTAATTAAAGCTAATGCACCAATTAACACAGAAGCATATTCTTATGCTCAAACTCAATTATCTAGTGGAAAAATTAAATTCTTAATAGATGAATCAATGGCTAAAACTAAATTAATGTCTACAAAAGTTGGACAAAATATGGATAGTGATAAGAGAAATGAATTTTTAAAACCTTTTACTTTAACTTCTATATTGAGAGAACAAATGTTAAATTTGGTTGAAAAAAATTCAGGTGTCAATATTATATTAGAACAGTCTTCTAAGAGTATTAAGAAAGATAAGTTTTCTGCTTTTATTTATGGTTTATATTATATAAAGCAAGAAGAAGATAACAAAAGAAAAAGAAGAAAAAGACATATTAGTGATTTTATGTTTATGAATTAAAAGATTGGGTATTTTTAATTATTAGAATAAAAGTTTTTTTGAAATATATTGTGTAAAAAAGGAGGCAAAATATGCGAGCAAGTCGAGGAGAGATAAAAATAGAAGAAATTTTAAAAGAAGCTGGTTTAAATTTTAAAGAAGAATATATTTTTCCAGAATTAGTTAGTACAAATGGTAGACCTCTAAGATTTGATTTTGCTGTCTTTGATGATAATAATGATTTAGATTTTTTAATAGAATACCAAGGCGTTCAACATTATGAACCAAAAAGTAAATTTGGTGGTTTGAGCGGTTTAAGGAAACAGCAATATAATGATATGAAAAAAAGAGAGTTCTGTGCAAAGCATGGAATTACTCTTATTGCTATTCCCTATTGGGATGAAGGTCGTGTAAATTATGATTATATTATGAAGGCGGCGGGCTATTAAAATAAAAGAAAGAAAGAGGTGTCACTTTGATTAATAGACAAGAACAAATTAGAAAAAAAGGTTTTCAAATGAGTCCTATGCGAGACACCAGAGAGAAGTATAGTCCTTCTATGGACCCAAACTTTTCAAAAATTAAAGTTGGATTAAAAACATTAGATGATGCTATTGTTAATGTAGGTGATTACAAACAGATAGATGATAGGCTAGCTGATAAAAAAGAAGTATTAAGAGCAATACATGAAAATGATGAAGAAACGATGAGAGATATATCAGAATTTTTCTATAAAACTAGCGGTATTTATTCTAGGTTATGTAGATATATGGCTAATTTATATAGATATGATTGGCTAGTAACGCCTTATATTAATTCAGACAGCGTTAAAAGTGATAAAATATTAAGCGGTTTTAATAATGTTTTAACCTATTTAGATAATTTTGAAATAAAAAAATTTTTTGGTGACACAGCCTTAAAAGTTCTAAAGTATGGTTGTTATTATGGATATTTAATTCCTCAAAAAGATAGAATGTGTATTCAAGAGCTTCCGCCTAATTATTGTCGTTCAAGATTTAGTGTTAATGGGCGTCCGGCTGTAGAATTTAATATGAAGTTTTTTGATGATACTTTTAGAGATACTACTCAAAAAATGAAAGCCTTATTTTCCCTTATAACGGGAAAATATTAAATTTATTTCCTTCTGAATTTAAAAAAGGTTATATTTTATATAAAGAAGGAAAATTACAACCAGACTTTTTAGGAGATACTTCAGGATGGTATTTACTGGATACTAAAAATACAATTAAATTTAATATTAATGGAGACGATTTTCCTGTTTTCATTTCAGTAATTCCTGCAATCATAGACTTAAATGAAGCTCAAGGATTAGATAGAAAAAAGATGCAGCAGCAATTATTAAAGATTATCATTCAAAAAATGCCTTTAGATAAGAGTGGTGATTTAATATTTGATGTTGATGAAGCAAAAGAATTACATAATAACGCTGTTCAAATGTTAGGTAAAGCGATTGGTGTAGATGTATTGACAACTTTTGCTGATGTAGATGTGGCGGATTTGGCTGATAAGAATAGTTCTACTACAATAGACGAATTAGAAAAAGTTGAAAGAACAGTATTTAATGAATCTGGTACGGCTCAAAATTTATTTAATACAGATGGTAATATTGCATTAGAGAAGTCTATTTTAAATGATGAGGCTTCTTTATATAATTTAATTTTACAATTTGAAGCATTTCTAAATATGATAATAGAACCTTTTAATAAGAATCCTAAGAAATTAAAATATAAAGTTCAAATTTTGACAACAACTATTTATAATTATAAAGACATGGCAAAATTATATAAAGAACAAACTCAATTAGGATATTCCAAGATGCTACCTCAGATTGCTCTTGGTCAATCACAAAGTTCTATTTTAGCTACAGCTTATTTTGAAAATGATGTATTAGAATTATTTAATGTATTTATTCCACCGTTAATGAGTTCTACTATGAATGCTGATGCTTTAAAGACAAATCAAAACGCGGCAAGCCAGAGTAATGGTAGCGAGAAAGAGGGTGCAGGCCGCAAGGAATTAGCTGATGATGAAAAATCAGAAAAAACTATAGCTAATCGTGAAAGCATGAATTAGGACAAACGTAATTAATTTCATAAAGAAGTTTTTTATAATATAATAGTCAAAATTAGAAAGGAGAAAAACAATTATGCATCAATCAGTTGCAACTATTGATTCTCCGGAATTTATAAATCTTCAACCTTTAGATATTAATCCTTTAATGTCTAAATGTGAAATTAAAGTTTTGTATATTGGAGAGAATAGAAATCATTCTTTCATAACAAAAGATGTTGCCACAGAAATGTCTAAGACATTGCGTGGCGCTCCTATTGTTGGATATTATAAAGAAGAAAATCAAGATTTTAGAGACCATGGCGACCAGATTATTATTGATGAAAAAGGGATTCAATTTAAATGTCTTACTAAGCCATATGGTTTTGTTTCTCCAGATGCTGAAGTTTGGTTTCAAAAATTTGAAGATACAGATGATTTTGGAAACAAAATAGTTAGAGAATATTTAATGACTACAGGTTTTCTATGGACAGGACAGTTTGAAGAAGCTAAGTTAGCTATTGAACAAGGACGTCCTCATTCTATGGAATTAGATAAAGATACCTTAGATGGTTATTGGTCAGAAAATGTTAATACAAAAATGGAATTGTTTATTGTTAATGATGCAATTTTTTCTAAATTATGTATTTTAGGTGATGATGTAGAACCTTGTTTTGAAGGTTCAAGTGTAACAGCTCCTAATGTAAGTACTAATTTCAGTAAAGTAGATGATAACTTTAAGCAAACATTATTTAGTATGATGCAAGATTTAAAATTTGCATTAGAAGGAGGAAACATGGCAAAAGTAGATGAAGAAAAAAAGGACAAAACTAATGAAACTGTAGAAAATAAAACTGATAAAACTACAGAAGACGTTAAAGACACTGAAACAGAAAAAGATAATAAAGATAAAGATAAGAAAAAGAATTATACAAAAGAAGACAAAGAAGATAAGAAAGAAGAAGATAATCCAGCTCCTGCAGAGGATAAGAAACCTGAAGAAAAGAAGGAAGAAACAAAAACTCCTGCAGAAGACAAGAAAAAAGAAGAAGATAAGAAAGATAAAAAAGATTATGCTTTAATGTATTCAGAATTAGAAACTAAGTATAATGATTTATCTGCAAAGTATGAAAGTTTAGTTGCTTTTAAACAGAACGTTGAAAAACAGCAAAAGGAAGAATTAATTGGTGGATTCTATATGCTTTCAGATGAAGATAAAAAAGATGTGGTTACTCACATTGATGAATATTCTTTAGATGATATTGAAGCAAAATTATCAGTAATTTGTGTAAGAAAAAAGGTTAATTTTGATTTAGACGATACATCTAAAAATGAAAATAAAACAGAAGAAGAAAATCCTGTTACAACATTCAATTTAGATAATGCAGGAGATTCTGTTCCAGCTTGGATAAAAGCTATACAAAATCATAAATAAGAAAAAATCAAGGAGGAAATAGACAGATGGCAGCAACAACAATCAGTAGAGTTGGTTTCGGTCAAGTTGAACCAAATCATCTTTCAGCTCAGAGAACATCTCAGATTTATGCTCAGTTACCAGCTGATGATTCAATCAAAATTCTTGAAAATGGTCAGTTTGTAAAATATGATTATGCCGCAGGAAAAGTTGATTTCGAAGGTAAAGGCGAATGGATGATGGTTTTCAATGAAGTTAAATTATATGATGATTGGAGAGAATCATATAAAGATTTCGCAATGATTAAAGAAAACTATGTTGATGGAGTAATGGTTCCAAGAGTTATAAAGACTAATGTTGGAGATATTTACACAACTAACTGTGTAGGTGGAGCAAATACTTCAGGTAAAGCAACATATGCAGGTATTGAATTACAAGAAACAGATATTTTAAAGGTAGATACAACAGGTTACCTTGTAAAAGGCGAAGAAACTGATGAAGGTCTACTATGGCAAGTAGTAAAAGTTTACACTATGGCAGATGGACAGCCAGCTGTAAAGCTTCAGAGAATTAAATAAGGAGGATTAAAAAATGGCATTAAGTAAAAAAGATTTAATTACATTAGGTAAAAAAGTAGCTTCTGCTAATCCTTCTGTAGCAACAGCATTTGCCTACAATGGAGAAAACTTTAGCTATGAACAACTTAATGATACATTCAGAGATGAATTATTAGAAATTTCAAGCACATACGCTTTATTTAGAGAAAATAAAAATACTATCTTCTCATTAATGGAAGAAATTATTGATGATGTATTACCTAAAAAGGTTTTAGAAGCATACGGACAGTTTGCTGAAATTAAAACTTTTAAACAGGGTGATAAGCCAGTATTTGTACAGAAAATTACTTCTGCAGCAAAGAGACGTGGAAAGCAGTTTGTAACAAAAGTTGGTTTAGCTGGTATTTATGAAGTATTCAAATTAGATGGAAAGACATTAGAAGTTCCTACTGAAGCTTTTGGTGGAGCAGCTCAAATCGGATTTGAAGAATTCTTAGATGGTAGAGTTAATATGGCTGATGTATTAGACATTATTATGGAAGGTCTTGATGAATCAGTTTATAGAGAAATTGCAAAATCTTTAATAGGTGCTGCACAAAATTTACAGGAATCTAATCATGTAGTTCATTCAGGTTTTGATGAAGCAGAAATGGATAAATTATTAGCAGTAGCAGATTCATATGGACAGTCAACAATTTATTGTACTTTTGAATTTGCAGCAACTATGGTTCCTGCAGAAGGATGGGTTTCAGATGCGATGAAAGACCAAAAGTGGAATAATGGTTATTTAGCTAATTATAAAGGACATAAAGTAATTGTATTACCACAATCTTTTGAAGATGAAACTAATAAGGTTAAAGTTATTGACCCAGCTTATGCTTATATTATTCCAACAGGTGCTCAAAAGCCAGTTAAGGTAGCTTTCGAAGGTCAGACAATTGTTAGAGATATTGATAATGCTGATATGTCAAAAGAAGTTCAAGTATATAAGAAGTTTGGCGTAGCTACAATGATTACAAATAATATTTGTATTTATAATAATCTAGATTTAAAGATTAATGATTAATTAAATATAAGGGGGATTTAATCCCCCTGTATTTTTATAAATAAGGAGAAAAAGGAGAATTAAATTATGTTAAAAAAAGATACTTTAGTAAAAGTAATAAATAGAGGTAATGCAAGAGTTAGTTATCTTATTCCAGATAGTAATGGATTAAAAAGATTATGGCATGCTAAAGAAGTTAAAGAAATACCAATGGATGAATTAAGAAAAGTTATGTGGACAACAGGTGGAGCTTACATGTTTAAAAATTATTTAATTATAGAAAATGAAGAAGCTATTAAAGAATTATTTTCAGAGAGTCCAGAGCCAGAATATTATTATACAGAAGATGAAGTTAAACAGTTATTATTAACAGGTACTAATGACCAATTATTAGATTGCTTAGATTTTGCTCCAGAAGGAGTTATTGAAACAGTGAAAAATTTAGCAGTATCATTAAAATTAAATGATATGTCAAAGCGAGAAATTATTTTTGATAAAACAGGTTTTAATGTTACAAATGCTATTAATATAAATAAAGAATCAGAAAAAACAGAAGAAGTTGAAAAAACAGAAAGAAGAGCAACTCCTATTCATACAGAAGAAATAAAGGAAGAAAAGACAAGAAGAGTTCCTAATTATAAAGTTACTTCAATAACAAAATAAGAAAGGAGTGTATTATGGGTACTTCTTTTACAAAAATATATGATAGTTTTCTATCAAAAGTAACAGATGATATGTATATGGAAATGACTGAATTAGATACTTTTAGATTATTAGAAGATTTTTTAAAGGCGGCAATTCAGAAATTTGAATTTCCAAGAATTAATTTAAGTAATTATGAATTAAGTTATGAAGATGTAGATAGTTATAAAGGGGTAGAAAGTGATAATATAGAAGTTCCCGCTTTTTTATATATGGGTGGAGCTTTTGATGAAGATTTAACAGAAGAAGAAATTAATATTCTTTCTACTTATATGATTGTTGAATGGTTTGGTCAGCAATTAGCAAGTGTTGAAAATACAAGAATGAAATATAGCGGAACTGATTTTAAATTTACTTCTCAAGCTAATCATATGGCAAAAATACAAACTTTGAAAAAAGATTATGAAAGAGAGGGCTTCCATTTGCAGAGACTATACAAAAGGAGAAAAGTAGATAAAAAAGGAAACATTGTTTCTACTTTTGGTGAGATTATGGAAAATTCTACAGATGGATATAAAAAGCAGCGTGTATTTAAAATATAATGCTATTATAAACGATTCCGCTATTGATGATAATTTAAAAAGAATTACAAACCAAATATATAGATTACTTCCCGTAAGAGAAGAAGGCGGTGAATGGAAAAAACCGCTTATTACTCTTATAGAAGAATTATCAGGAATGGATAGTTTGTTAATCGACCAACATACTATTTTATTTTCTTTATTATGTAAATTGGAAGGATTACTTATTTTAGATGAAGATTTTCAATTATTTAGAAGAACAATTTTTGAAAGTTTAAATTTAGTAAGTAATTTAAGAGAACAATGTCAGGATTAGATAATTTAAAATTAAGATTAAGTTATCAAGGTGGAAATCAACAAGGTCGAATGAATCTAGATAAGTTAAGAAGTTTAAAAAAAGCTTTATTATACTCATATCAATCTGCTACTATTGAATTAGCGGATGGTAGACAGTTTAGAGCGTTGATTAACCCAGATAAATTAAAACCAGATTATGATAATAAAATTTTATCAATACCTTTTAAAGACATATGTTTAAATAAAAAAAGACTTGGTAAAACTAGTGCAGGAGAAGAAGAAGTAGGAATTAACTCAGGTGATATTTTTAAATGGGTGGATGATAATACATATTGGATAGTTTATCTTCCTTATCCAGAAGAAAAAGCCTATTTTAGAGCTGAATGTAGAGCTTGTCAAACTGCAGAAATAAATTTACAAGGTAAAAAATATAAAGGGTATGTTAGAGGGCCAGTTGAAACTATAATTCCTTGGAATCAAAAGAATAATATAGTTTGGAATACCCCTAATTATACTTTAGTTATGTATATACCTAAAAATGAATATACATTAGAATATTTAAAACGTTTTGCTAAATTAGAATTTGATGGAAAAATTTGGCAAGTTCAAGCGGCGAATCCATATTATGGCAAAGGTATTATAATGATTACAGCAAAAGAATATTATCAAAATAGTATGGAAAATGCGGAGGAACCGATTAATCCGGATAAGCCTGAACATGGTGCAATTTATATCGACGGTCCCGCAACTATTCAGCCTTATGATATTGTTAGTTATTCTATTGCTGGAACCACAGGTGGAGTATGGAGTGTTGATAGTCATAAAGTAAAAATTATAGAACTTGAAGATAATGTTGTTACTCTTGAAGTTACAACTGGAAAAAGTGGTTCTTTTAATTTATTATATAAAAAAGATAATGAAGAAGATATAGTATTACCAATTACGATAACTTCTTTATAAAGGAGATAAAAGGAATATGAGAAAAGATTTAATAATGAAAGATTTTCAATCATCTTTTCTTTCATGTGAAAATGATACAGAAAAAATTTTGCGTAAACTTTTTATAGAAAGTAAACCTTATTGTGATGAATTGAAAAGATTATTAGTTATAAACGCTAAAGATTGTTTAGATAATCTTGACAATGAAGTTTATAAGAAAAAAATTCAAGAAATGTCTATTGGAAAATTAATAAAAGAAGGATATATTAGAAATGTTCCAAAAATTAAATTTCCAGAGAATGAAGAAGTAAAAGCATATATTATTATTTCATTTGATAATTTTACACCAAATGCAAACAATCCGCAATTTAGAGATTGTTTTGTTCATTTTGATATTATATGTCATACTGACTATTGGGATTTAGGTGATTATAGATTAAGACCTTTAAAAATAGCAGGATATATAGATGGAATTTTAAATAATTCTAAATTATCAGGTATAGGAACATTACAATTTTTAACTGCAAATGAGCTTATATTAAATGAACAATTATCCGGCTATACATTAGTATATGAAGCTATTCATGGTACTGATGATAAAATAGAAAATGATGAATAGTTATGGATGAATTATTATTAATATCTGGAAATGATATTCCTTTTATTCAAGCCGGTATAGTTATTCATCAGCCTTCTTTAAAAGAAATTGCTTTTATAGGAGAAGAAAACTTCTATATGGGGTGTGAATTATTAAAATTTTCTAAAGATATTTTGTTAGAGCAGGACAAAATTCTTTTAGGAAATAAAACAAATTTTGAAATAATAATGTCAATAATAAATGAAAATGATAGCGATGATAAAAACCATGAAATACAGGTAGGTAAAGAGAGTATTAATATGATTTTTATGCTATTGTTTCCAAGATATGAATATACTATTCAAACAAACTCAATTGACTTTTTTCAAGAAGAACAATTAGTAGGTTCTATTAATGAAGATAATTTTGAAGATTTTAAAGAAATATTAAATATAATATTTTGTTTAACTTTTCAACAAGAAGAAGGTCAAGAATTTAATCCTGCAAATGAGCAAGCTCGAAGAATTGCGGAAAAACTTAAAAAAGGTCGTCAAAGGGCGGCTGAAGCAAAAGGAGAACGGGTTAAAGTAAACATTTTAAGTAAATATGTTTCTATTTTAGCTGTTGGAGAGCATAAGGATATAAATACTTTATTAGAGTATACCATTTATCAAATTAGAGATGAATATGAAAGATTTTTATTGAAACAAAATTTTGATTATACTTTTAAAGCTCGATTAGCAGGAGCAAAAGATTTACAAGATGGTAAGTATTGGATGGATGATATTCATGATGATATATAAAAAGATAAGACAAAAAATTAAGGAGGAAACTATACATGAGATTTGGTGTAAGAGAAATATGTGATGTTGTATTTAAAGCTAAATCAACTATTAGATTAGGTGATGCTAATTCTAAGTACGTTTTTAAGCCAGGACAACCTGTATTATATATTGATTCAGCTAAAACTTCTACAATGGAAGAAGCTGCTACAACAGTATATGCTCAGGGTGGTAAAGGTAATACAAACTTAATTGCTTGGGAAGGTGAAAAAACTTTAACATTTACTGTTGAAGATGCTCTTTTATCTCCAATAAGTTTTGCAATGTTATCAGGTGCTGGTTTATTTGGCGGTACTGCAGGAGATGGCGCTGAAAAGGTTCATGTTCATACTTCAACTGAAACAACAGTTGGTGCAAGTGGTCTTATTAATTTAGCAGATGCATTAGAAGCTGGTGATGAAATTTGTACAACTGCTCCTATTTTCGTATTAGAAGAAGAAGGTAGAGAAGTTACAGGTAAGTCTTATACAGCAACAGCTACAAAGAATAGTGTTACAATCACTGGAGATACTATTCCTGCTGAAGGAACTACTGTAATTGTAGATTACTATATATTACAGAAAGGTGAAACAGTTTCAGAATTAGTAATTGATGCAGAAAACTTTGCAGGATACTACTATGTAGAAGCTAGTACATTATTTAGAAAGCAAAAGAATGGTAAAGATATGCCAGCTGAATTAACATTTCCTAATGTTAAAATCCAGTCTAACTTTACATTTACAATGGCTCCAACTGGAGACCCATCAACATTTACATTCACAATGGATGCTATGCCAGGTTATACTTATTTCAATAGAAAGAAAAAGGTATTATGTGTAATGCAGATTATTGATAGAAATGCTGCTTCAACAAGCAGACAGCAGGTAATGAGCCATGCCGAAGGTGAAAAAGTTGTTGATGACGAAAAAGCTGAATTTGAAGACAGTGTGACACCCTAGCACAGACAGTACAGACACAAAAAATGAAGCAAAAACTGATTCATTAAAATCTGATACTGTTAATGATGGATTAGATGATATTAATATTGATGAAAAATCAATTTTAATAAAGTAATTTAATGAGGAGAGGTAACTCTCCTCATTTTTTTTATTTCTGGGGAAAGGAGGAATTAAATATGGCAAAAGCTAATGTTCAAGTTGGAGAAGTTAAAATTGGTGAAAAAACTATAGAAGAACAGACACAAGAGACTATAGAACGAAGTTTAGAAATATTAAAGAAAAATGGTTCAGATTTAGAGCAGTTAAGACAAAAAGTTATAAAGACTGCAGAAGATGTAAATTCAATTATGAGTGGCTATGTTTACAAAGGCATAGAAAAGATGCGTGGGCAAATTGGAACAAAAACAGGTATTAACAGCCAAATTAAAGCAAGAAAAGAGGCTTTAAAAGAATTATCTTATACAGACGATGAAATTAAGGTTGATAACATTATTTCATCATTACAAGAACAAAAAGATATTATAGCTAATAAAATTAAGGCAGAGAGTCAAAGAGAAGTCTTATATGATTTGAGGGTAAAAGTCTTAAGATTTCAACAAGCAGTATTAGAAATGCAAGGCTGGTCAGAAAAAATAACTTATTTATTTGAAAAAAATAATAAACCAGTTATTTATCAATTAGATTTGAGTACAAGTCAAAAAATTAATAAATGGGTTTCATTAGCTTATAATTCTGGACAAAATGCATTAAGAATGACATTGAAAACTGTTTCTCAAAATGATTCTTTAAAAATATTAAATAGCAATTTAGAAGAAGCAGAATTAACTAAATTAAATGAAACATATAAAGAAGTTATACATCGTTTTAATAAGTCAAAAAGCTTAAAAGATAATGCTCCTTATCTTGTATTTTGGAAAGAAAATCAGAAATATAACTATATGTCAGTAAGTAATTCAGGAGATATTGCAGAAGGTTATCAAGTTTTTTATTTTAAAAGGGCAGCTTTAACTGCAACAGCAGAAGAAGATAGAGTTAGACAGTTTATGCAAAAAGGCGTTGGAACAGTTGACCAAACTTCAGGTTTATATGGTAGTGATATAGAATTAAATAATGGCTTAGCTTATTCTGCAAAGTCAAGCAAGGCTGATTTATTTGGTCTTCCGCAAGTTAAAAAATTAATAGATAAAGTGTTGGCAGAAGGACAAAGCATGAATGGAAAACAAATGTTAGAACTAATTGTGAGAGAAAGAATGACAACTGGTAATTTTGCTGAAGGAAAAAGAGGATTAAGAAATCATATAAGAGAAGATTTAGAAGATACGGTTAGAGAGGCTTTAGATGAAAACTTAAAAAAGATTTTTGTAAATTAGGATTTTCTTGACAACTAAAAAATTTTATGATATACTAGAATTAAGAAATATAAAAGGAGATAAAAGGAATGTCAGAAACATTTATAAATTATTCAGATTTAGATTTTAAACAGGAAGATACTGATAAATATACAGTTATTACTTTTAAAGATAAAGAAATAAAAGTATTAAAATATCTTCCATCTATTGAAAAATATAACTTATTAAATACAACTTTATTACAAAGTACAGATGATACTGTTATTATTAATGAATATAAATTAGATATGTTCTTTAATATTAATTTAGCTATTGCATATACTAATATTGTTTTTTCAAAAGAAGAACAAGATATGGAATTATCAGATTTATATGATAAATTCAAAATTAGCGGTTTGTTAGATATGATTATTGATGCGATTCCTGATGATGAATATGCGACATTATATTCTTCATTAGTATCTAATAAAGAAGAGTATGTAAGTGAAAGAAAAAGTGTATCTTATGGTATTGCAAATGCTATTGAACAGATAAGTAAAAAATTACCGAAGCAAGAAGAAATGCAAAATTTATTACAGTCTTTAAAAGATTTTAATCCAGAAGATTATAGTAATGTAGTTGAATTTGCTAAAGCGGCAAATGGTGGAAGAGATATTACAGAATAGAACGGACAAAATAAATTAATATTATAACCCTTATTATCATACAATGATAGTAAGGGTTATATTTTTTTACATATAAATATGAACGGAAAATAAGGAGGAAAAGGATTATGGCAGGTAGTAATAGAATTGACTTTACTATCGGTTTTAATATAGATAAAACTGGTTTTACTCAATTAAATGAAAGTTTTAATAAAGTTACTGCGTTAAGTCAAATGCCTGGAGCTACTAAGCAATTAAAAGAAGCTGGCGTTATGGCTCAACAAGTAGGAACAATATTAAGAGAATCTTTTAATTATGATTTTGGACAAATTAATATTGGTAAATTTACTCAAGGATTAAATCAAGCAGGCATTTCTATGCAACAATTAAGAACTGGATTTTATTCTGCTGGGTCAGTAGGTCAAAATACTTTTGCAACATTGGGCAGTAGCATTCTAAATACTAAAATTCAAATAAAAGAGAGTAATACTTTATTAGACCAGATGGCCACAACTATGGCAAATACTGTAAAATGGGGTATCGCATCTGGAGTTTTTAATACAATAACTCAATCTGTAAGAGAAGCTTATGCTTATGTTGAAAAATTAGATAAATCATTAAATGATATTCGTATTGTAACTAATAAGTCAGCTGATAGTATGAAAGATTTTTCAGTAGAGGCAAATAAAGCAGCAAAAAGCTTAGGTAAAAGTACAAGAGATTATACTGAAGCATCTTTACTTTATTATCAGCAGGGCTTGAAGGATGATGAAGTTAAAGCTAGAACTGAAACAACTTTAAAAACTGCAAATGTTACGGGTCAATCTACCTCTACCACATCAGAAGAATTAACTGCTGTATGGAATGGTTATAAAGTACAAGCACAAGATACTGAAAAATATGTAGATAAATTGGCAGCAGTGGCTGCAGATTCAGCTTCAGACTTGGAAGAATTATCAACTGCTATGTCTAAAGTAGCATCTTCAGCTAATGCAATGGGTGTAGATGTAGATAGTTTGAACGCACAAATTTCAACTATTATTTCTACTACAAGACAAGCACCAGAAACGGTTGGTACTGCTTTAAAAACAATTTATGCTCGTATGGGTGATTTAGAGGCAGATGGTACAGATGAATTTGGAGTGTCTCTTGGGGATATTACTTCTCAAATGCAATCAATGGGTGTTAGTATTTTAGATGAAACTGGCTCAATGCGTGACATGGGAGACGTAATTGAAGAGGTTGGTCAAAAATGGCAAGGATGGACTAGAGAACAGAAACAGGCTGCCGCAATTGCTATGGCTGGTAAGAGACAGTACAATAACTTATTTGCTCTTTTTGAAAATTGGAATCAATATAATAAAGAATTAGAAGTTTCTAAAGATTCTTTAGGTACATTACAACAGCAACAAAATACTTATATGGAAAGTATGGCTGCTAAACAACAACGACTTTCAACTCAAACTGAAGCTTTTTATAGTGCTTTAATTGGCGATGGTCAAGAAGTTAATAATCTAGTAGATGGATTAACAGAATTAATGACTGTTGTAACTCAATTTACAAATGGAATGGGCGGCGGTTTTAAATCTATGATTGGCTATATGACTATTATAGCTAATTTATTTAAAAATCAAATTGGAAAAGGGTTATTAAAACATTTTGAAAATAAAAGATTAGATGATTATAATCAATCTGTTATTCAAGGAAAAAAAGAAACTTATTTAGCAGGACAAAATTTAAAAAATATAAATGGAACCCCTGAATTTTCAAATGGAAAATGGCAAGCAACAGATACCAATGGGAATACACAACAATTAACAGCAAATCAAGCCGGCAATATTAGTGCTTTTGAAAAAGAAGCTGCAATTGCTAAAGAAATAGATTCAATTAGAAAAAGTTTAACAGAAGAAGAATATAATTCATTAGTAGCCCAACAACAAGAAGTTGGAATTTTAGAAAAGAAGTTAGCAATTTTAAAAGAACAACAAGCTATTTCTAAAAAAGAAAGTAATACTTTATTTGCTTTTCAGCAGGGTGATGCTTATCAAGAATACCAAAATGCAAAAAATACACCTGGTGCAAATGTAGAATTAGCAGGCGATACATTTTTAAAAAAACAAAAAGAAAGATTAGAAGCAGCAAATAGATTAAAAAACGAAGGTAATAAATTAACAGAAAAACAAATTCAAAAATTAAAAGTAGAAGCTGGGTATAGTAAAGATAGTAAAGCCACTGCGGAAGTTATAGTTAATCGAAATAAAGAAAGATTGGAATTAGCAAAAGAAATTGTAAAACAAGACAAACAAGAAGCAGAATGGAAAGAGCAACAAGCTAATACTGAAAATAGAGTAAAACAAAATGTAAATAATAGAAAAGAAGACCAGGAAAAAACACAAAATATTCAAGGAATGATAGGAGCTGCATCTTCTCTTGCAATGACTCTTGGTGGTGTAAATAGTATTTTAGATACTGTTTTTAATAAAGATATATCGGGTGGAGAAAAAATATTACAAATTTTTACTCAATTAGCCTTTATTTTACCAATGTTATATAGTGCTTATACATCATTAAATGCTATACAAGCGATTAGTATTGGTCAAACAACTATTGGAGCAACTGCGCAAGAATTTTTAAATGCAGCGATTTTAAAATTTATTCCATCTGCCAAAGGAGCTGCCATTGCACAAACAGCTTTAAATACAGCAATGAATACAAATGTTATAGTGGCTGTTGTTACAGCAATTTTAACTTTAGTTACTGCTTATTCTATTTTAACAAGAAGAGCTTCAGAAGCAAGACAAGCAAAAATTGAGACTAATAATAAAATTATAGAAGGAAATCAAGCTTTAAAAGATGAAAAAGATGCTATTTCTGAAAATGCAAAAGCATATAATGAGGCTTATAATAAATATAAAGAAACTGGCGAGGGAAAAAGTGAATTAGTTACAGCTTCTCAAAATTTAATTGATAAATTAGGAGATGAAGGAACTGCTTTATTAAGTGTAATAGATAACTATTCTTTATTTAATGATAAATTAAAAGAAGTATTAGCTACAAGATTACAAATAAAAAATACAGATGCAACTAATTTAATTAAAAGTTATGAAGCAGCTGGAAGAAATGTATCATTGCAAAACCAAGAAGATGCAAGTGAAGATAAAACAGGTTTTTGGAGCCAAACTGGTGCTGAATTAGCTGGTTTTGTTAGTACTCTTGGTTTTACCGGATTAGAAGATTTAGCTACTTTAATTACTGGAGACGCATATCATGCAGCTAGGGCTGAAGGGGAACATACTTATGGAATGACTTTTACTAGTCAAGAAGAATCTGATGCTGTTAGTATAATAGAAGATACTTTATCTGATTATGGTAGTGCAATACAAACTAACTGGGATAAATGGGCGCAAATTGTAGACCATGATAGAGCTTCTGATTTTGTAATGAATTTTGAAAACTTAAATGCTGAAGAGTCTGTAGTTGCAATGCAAGCGTTAGAAAAAGCTTTAAAAGACTTAGAAAAAGACGGTAAACAAACAACTAAAACTTATTCTAGTTTAAGTGCTCAATATCAACAATTAGATGAAGCTACTCAAGCTTATAGAGAACAATTAGAAACTTTAAGTGAGTATTATTCTGCTGGTGTTTTCGCTACAAATACAACTGATGCAGATGATGAAATGAATAATCGTAAAGATTATGAAGCATATAAAACTAATATGATTAATGCCTATAAGGATAATGATTATATTAAAAAAGCAGCAGAGGCATCAGGAGATGCAAAAGCTTATTATGAAGATAGATTCAAAAGTGATATTTATACTTATGGTTCTACTGATATTCAAGCTCAATATGAAGCAGAGCAAAATAGAGAATCTCAAAGAATGGCTATGGGAAATGCCGTTAAGAAAACTTATGGTGTCGAAGACTATGGATGGAATGAAGCCCAAAAACAGGATGAAGATTTTCAAAAATTAATTAAACATAGAAAAAATACAAACAAAGATATTGTTAATGCATTAGATGATACTAATTTAATGTCTTATGTTGATTTAAGTGTTTTCAATCAAGAAGATTGGGAAAAGATATATAATGCAGATAGTGCAAATAAAGCAGCAGAATATATTATTGATTCTAGCATGGATACAATTAGAAAGACTTTTGAAAAAGGTATTGATGATGTTGTATCGGGTGGGAAAGATGCAATGAGTCAAGCCTTATCTGGGGATTTAACTCCTGATAATATTTCAGATGAATTTAAATCATATCAGAAACAATTAGAATCAGCAAGTGAAATTTATCCAAAATTAGAAAATGAAATCAATATTGTTAATAATACTGCTCTTATTGGTACTCAAGCATGGTATGATGCTCTTGATGAAGTTCAAGATAAAATGGAGAATATTCAAATTTCTCAGGCTAATACAACAGCTTATGATAATTTAGAGGAAGTTCTTTTAAAATATAGACAAGAAGATTTTTCAGTAAATATAGATGCTAATACTCAAGAATTTACTGATAAAATGGATGATTTATTAAATGATTCTTATAGCGTATCTGTAAAAATTAGAGCTGAAGGGCATCAAGATTTTACTAGTTTAACAGGTCAGTTAGATAATATAGATGAAGCAGTTGAAAAAATTGGTAAAGATTATATTGTTGCTGCTGATGATGTTACAGCTATTGGTGAGGCAATCCCTGGTGTTCTACAGCAAATGCAGTATATGTCTGATGGAACTGTAAAATTAAATAAAGAAGCAATTCAATCTTCTGTTGATGCAGCTAGACAATCTATCAAAACTAAAGTAGAAGAAACTGCCACAAAATTAGAGACAGAAGCAGAATATCATTCAGCTCAAGCAACTTTATATGGAAATATGGCGGAAATAGCTCAACAAGCAGCTAATAACGAAATTGGTATAGAAGATGCTAAAAATAAATTGTTAGCAAAAGCAATAGATGTTCAGGCTAACAATAATAAAATGTTAAAAGAAACAGAAATTACTAATCAAAAGAAATTAGCAGATTCTTCACAAGAAAATGGTGGTATTTTAGCTTCAAATTGGGCTGAAGCTTATCAATCAGCTGCTTTAAATTCTGCAGAATTTGCTGCCGTTGCAAAAGCCAATAATGAAGCTGCAACTGGAGATGGAAAAATTGAAACAAAGAATATTGTACCTCATTATGAAGGAGCGGAAGGAAGTACAACTACTGTTTCAGAAATTCCTGATATAGAAAAAGCAACTAAAGAAGATTTAGGTGATTTAGCTCAAGAATATAAGACAAAAGCTGAAAGTGAACAACAAGCTGCAAATACAGCCTTTAGCGAAGCTCAAGGTATAAGAGCTAAATTAAATGCATCTAATGTTGCCGCTAGTAATGTTAAAAAGGGAAAAGGTGCTAATGGAGATAAGGACAAAGATAAAGATAGCACTGATTTAGAGCCAATAACTGATGAATTTGACTTATTAGAAAATATTAATAATCAATTAGAAATCCAAGAAAATCATTATGATAGAATAAATACTTTAATAGAGCATACATATGGTTTAACTAAAATACAAGGAATTAAAGAAGAAAATAAAATACTTGATGCTCAATTAAAATTATATAAACAAAAAGATAAGCTAATTCAAAAAGATATTAATAGACAAGGTAGTAAATTAATTCATTATGGAGCTAATTTTGGAGAAGATGGAACAGTATCAAACCATCAGCAAGTGTGGGAAAAATTAAAGGCTAAAGTTAATAAGGCCGCAGCATCAGGAAAAGAGAAAACTTATGAAAAAGCTAAGCAAGAATTTGAAGATTATGAAGATGCTTATGGTAAATATAATGAAGCATTACAGGAAGCCGGAGATAATTTAGCTAAGCAACAAGAATTAATTTATCAAAAAGTTGAAAATAATGTTAAAGCTATTGAGGCTGAAGTTACTGTTAGGGTAGATACTGGAGAGGCTATTAGAAATCTTCAAGAATTTAAAGAGTCAATGGCATCTGATTCAGATTATTTTACTAAATTGCAAACTAATATTGCAAAAGGATTAAGTTATACTCAATCAAAAGAGATGCAAACTTATATAAAAAATGCTGAAAAAGCAAAAAAAGCTTATAATAAGATTGTTAAAGGTGGAAAAGATAAAACATATGGTACTGATTCTCAAGCAGCAATGGATGCTTATAAAAATTATACTGATAAAGCTGCTGAATCAGCAAAATCTATACAAGAAGCTATAAAAAATTATTATAGCACTATGAAAGAATGGATGTCTTCACTTAAATCAGATTTTGATGACGTACAAAATAAATTAAAGAATATTACAGATGAAACTAAATATTATGCAGATTTATTAAATTTAATTCATGGTAGTAATAAAGCTGAACAAGCACAACTAGCTACTCAACAAGGAAATGAGTATGCTGAGCAAACTAAATACTATTATAAAGAACAGGATAAATGGGATAAAATAGAAGATAATTATCAAAAGAGAATTAATAAAAAACAAAAAGAAAGAGATAAATTAGAAGATAAAGTTAAAAATGCTAAAACTAAAAAAGCCAAAAAACAAGCAAAACAAGAATTACAGACAACTAAAAATAGTATTGAAGAGTTAGAAAATTTAAGAGATGAAGCAATTAAAAATTCTGAAATAGCACAAAACAATGCTCAACAGGCTTCATTAAATTCGTTAAAAGCATACCAAGACGCTTTTAAGTATTCTATTGAAGCAGCTTTTCAAGATTTTGAAAACGAAATGACTGATGGAAAAGGTTTTGATTGGGCTAATAAACTTTGGTCTTTAGATAAAGATTATATTAATAATTGGTATGATAATATTGAAAAAGACCTTAATTTAAAAGATTTTACTTTATCTATTGATATGGATATTGATGAAGCATCTTCTGATGCAATAAAAGAAAAATTAGCACAATTTAGAGACGAACAAGAAAAACAATTAAAAAATCAAGCATATTTAAGTGAATATGATTTTAAATTAGCAAAAGCAAAGTATAATGTTTTAAAGAAACAAATTGCCTTACAAGAGGCTCAAGATAAGAAAACATCTTTAAGATTAAGAAGAAACTCTCAAGGTAATTATACTTATCAATACACTGCTAATAATAATGATATAAATAAAGCAAGAAGTGAACTTAATGATGCTAATAATGAATGGTATAAAATTACAAAAGACCAACGTATGTCAACATATGAAAAGTCTGCAAGTTTAATTAGTTCATTAGTAACAGATTTAAAAGCTAAAGCTGAATCTGAAGGTCTTGAAAATATAGATACTTTATCTCAACAAGAAATAGAAACATGGATGCAAGACCATGTAGGAGATTATTATACGAGTTGGAAGACAGAATATGATGCTGCTTATAATGATTATTTACAGGCTCAGAATGATTATGCGGAAGCTGCATATACAATTGCAATGGTTCAGTCAGGAAAAACTGATAAAGTTTGGCAACAATTATCTGATGACGAAAAACAACGTTGGATAAAAGATACTTTACCTAAATTAGGCAGTGCTTTTAAAGAATATTATACTGGTGTTACTCAAGATTCTCAACATATGGAAGAAGCCGTTACAGAAGTTTGGAGAAATTGTAACAATGCAATGGTAGCGTATAAAAATGGATTTGAAAAATTAAAAAATGAAGCTAACGTTCAAATTCCAGCTGTTAATACAATTATTAATACTCACAAAGATAAAGTAGAAGGAGTTAAGAAACAGTGGGGAAAAGTTTTAGAAAATTATGAAGCATATGAAAAAGCGGTTAATGATGATAAACGTATATCAGCATTAGAAAAAAGTTTAAATGCAGTAAAACAACCAATTATACAATTATATGGTTCTTTAAAGGATGCTACTGATAAAGCAGGAGACTTAAAGAATGCTATCGATGCTTTAAAAGGTAAAACCATTACAGTTACAACTAGATATGTTACATCAGGGAACCCTAGTGGTGGCGGTGGGGGTGGTAATAACCCCGGTAAAGCTTCTCCAACAAAAATAAAGAAAACTAAAAATCATCTTCCAAAAACAAAAGCTTCAGTTAATAATCAGATAGAAAAAGGGGATAAAGTTTCATGGACTAACAATGGAATCCATAGTGACGGGAAAAAACATGTAGAATTTGATTTATGGAATACAAAAAAAGAAGCAATAGGCGATAGAAGTAAAAATGCAAAAAGTATTGTAAAGGTACATAAAGCAAATGAAGGTTATACAGAAAACGTTTTACATAGTAAAGTAAAAGTATTAAAATATGATGAAAAAAGCGGAGCAGTAAAAATTCAATTTTCTGTGTTACCTTTTGCTGGTGATACTCATGGAGCAGGTAACGTTCAACCATTTGAATATTCAGGTTGGATTTCAGCAAAGACTTTTTATAATAGATTTACAGGTTTTGATACTGGTGGATACACTGGAGATTGGAGTTCTTCAGATGGCAAAATTGCTATGTTACATGAAAAAGAATTAGTTCTTAATAAAGAAGATACTGCAAATATGTTAAAAATTGTTGATAGCGTTAGAGAAATAAATGCTCAAAATTTAGATTTATCTTCTTTAATCGCTCAACAAATTATAGATACTTTATATAGTAATATGCAAAGTATCAAAAAAGATTTTGCTCTTCAAAGTCAATTATCTATGAAGCAAGGTGCTTCAAATGATGAATTAACTATAGACCAAAATGTTACTA
>OGTB01000288.1_pt1 | contig 43167 bp, 34 predicted proteins | sample 1553611 | NCBI WGS metagenome assembly OGTB01 (sample SAMEA2580032, study PRJEB22360) | human gut metagenome | biome: human gut; feature: human-associated habitat; material: faeces | place: Denmark | collected 2008/2010 | reverse complement strand
TAGAAACTTCGAACACTTCCAACCCTAGACAAGGTGTTGCACTTCTATTTAGAACCCGGGGCGTAAACACGATTGCCTTCAAAGAAGATGGTCGTGACTGTGCTGGAATCAATGTTCGGTGCTATGAAGCGAAGCGTTGGTTGTGTGTCTAAGCTGGCCGCATTGTTGAATGAGGCTCAACTTCGGGGTGTCGTTTTATCGGCTGTGATGTTATTGTGGCGCGACACGCCAGCTTTATAGGCGATGAGTGGTGGCATCAGATGAGTTCGCTTGTACGTCTCCATTCTTTGTTGAAATATGTTATGCAAAGTGTGTAATTGGCATATGAAACTGTCATATTTGATGTGTTGCGTTGCGTTTATGTGAACTTATTTTCATTGTGCATATCGTTATCAATTTGTTATCAAGGACGATCGCGAGTGAAATGCGCTCATTTATATAATGGCTGTTGCATGGCTGCCCTTGAGGGACGTTCCTCTGGCATGGCTTTGCAATGAGCCGCGATGTGGTCGTAACCAACGTGGGATTCGATTGTGCGGCGAAGAAAAAATGATGGGGGGGGGAGTCGCCCTCCATCATTCAGGAAAGGGAACTGAATGGTTTATAACATTCACATATTGCAAACAAGGAAAACCGGTCGTGTGGTTGCTGCTGCGGCTGCATCCGTGCTGTGTTGCATGGGGGCTGTATTTCCAGCGACTATCGGAGTGACTGCGGCGTCGGCCGATGAACCCGTCGAATTGGTCGTCAACGGCGGATTCGAAGACGATCTTAATGGTTGGAAGTCTGGAACGGTGTGGAATAGCTCCGCATCGTCCATTGCCGTCACTGCGGATGATGTGCATGGTGGCAGTGGCGCCTTGAGCGTTACTGATCGTACATCCTCTGATGCTGGTGCAATCCAGTCTCTTGATGGCAAGGTGGAAAAAGGACAGACATATACCGGAAGTATGTGGGTCAAGGCCACGGAAGACGGTGAATTCAATATCACTGTTTGTTCGGGTAATGGTTCCGGATGTGACCAGATTGCGACCGGAACGGCGAAAGCGGGTGAGTGGACACAAATTTCAGGTACTGGAACGTTAGGTGGTAGTGGTGATTTCACCAGTCCCTCGCTGGTGATTGAAAACAAGTATGGCACGAGCAATGCCGACTTCATTGTCGACGACATTTCCGTAACCGGTTCGGATTCTGGTTCCTCATTCGTGCCGCCGACTACGGGTACGGCAACGGCAGCCAAGGCTTTCGGCGACTATTCAAACCCGATTATCGATTATTGGTATGGCGCCGATCCGTGGGCTATGGAATACAACGGACGCGTATATATCTACACTACGGGTGATGGCACTTCTGTGAATGCTGATGGCTCGTTGAATTATGACTATGAATATGACAGTACTGGGCAGATCAAGGACAATTCGTTCGCTCAAGTAAAGACCATCAATGTTCTGTCCAGTGATGACATGGTCAATTGGCGTAATGAGGGTTACATTCGTGTGGCTGGAGAACAGGGGGTGGCCACCTGGGCCAGCAATTCCTGGGCTCCTGCCGTCGCTCATAAGACCATCAACGGTAAAGAGAAGTTCTTCCTGTATTTCGCCAATGGCGGCAGCGGTATCGGTGTGCTGACCTCGGATTCTCCTGTTGGTCCGTGGAAGGACGAAACCGGTGAGCTGTTGATTAAGGGCGGTACTCCTGAATCCGCTGGTGTGGTCTGGCTGTTTGATCCCGCGGTGTTCGTGGATGATGACGGGCAGGGCTACCTGTATTACGGAGGTGGTGTTCCGACAGGCGAGGAAGAACATCCGAACACGGCTCGCGTTATTAAACTGTCCGATGACATGCTGCATACCGAAGGTGAGGCTCAGGTCATAGACGCACCTGCCATGTTTGAGGACTCCGGGATTGCCAAGATAGGTGGTACTTATTACTACTCGTATTGCACTAATTTCAGCCATGACAACGTAATTGATGGTAACACGGTCGGTTACGGCAATATCGCGTATATGACTTCAGACAACCCGATGGGGCCGTTCACTTATCAGGGTGAGATTCTGAAGAATCCGAGCACGTATTTCGGTGTTGGCGGCAACAATCATCACGCGATGGTTCAACTTGGCGACCAGTGGTATATGACCTACCATGCGCAAACGGTGGCAAAGGAATTGATGAACGGCGGTAATCTTGACGCGGCGCATGGCTACCGAAATACTCATCTCGATCCGATTACGGTTAACGAGGATGGTTCCATTGCCGATATTGCAATGACATATGAGGGTCTCTCTTCGGTGAAGAATCTGGACGCGTATCAAGATGGAGGCATTCCAGCTTCCACCATTGCATGGGATTCCGGCATTCAGAACGCATATGACCTGACTTCTGGTGTGCGCGTGGTCGATATGACTACAGACAATTCCGAAGGTCAGAAGCTCAGCAATATTAATAATGGTGAGTGGACGTCTTTGGCGAATGTCGATTTCGGGAATAACGGCGCCTCTTCGCTGACTGTGACTGCAGCTGGCAAAGCCGGAGGCATCCTTGAGATTCGTCTTGATGATCCGGATTCCGAACCTGTGGCTTCTATTTCGATTCCTGCCGGTGATGGATCCGAGTACGCCGATTACACGACCACCCTTGAGGGTGTGACAGGGGTGCATCATGTGGTGTTCTCCTTCAAATCCGATGGTGGTGCGAATGCTCAGGATGAGCTGTACGACATCACTACGTACACTTTCACGGAGTCGCAGGATGAAACTCCTTCGACTCCGGTGGACAAGTCTGATTTGCAGAGCGCAGTGAATGAGAATTCCAGCCTGAACGCTTCCGATTACACGGAAGAGAGCTGGAAGGTGTTTGCTGACGCATTGCAGAAGGCTCAGGCGGTATTGCAGGATGAATCCGCTACTGAACAGCAGGTTCAAGATGCGCTTGCTGCATTGAATAGTGCACGTGCCGGTCTGAAGCTGGCTGATGATTCCACTGATGGCAATGCCGACGGCTCCAATGACGATGGCGTGGATTTGGCACAAACCGGTTCCTCTGTCTTGCCTGGTGCTGTGATTGTCGCTTGCTTGGCTCTCACTGGTGTGATCGTAGCGCGAGTGCGTCGCGAGATGCGCTAGTTACCTCTTGGTAATGCGGTCATCCCGTAGCGGCAGCCTCGGGATGACCGCACATGAAACCTAGAACTGGTACTTGTTCAAGCGTAAGTTTTGGCAGTGGTAATGTCCATCACTTATCCATATGCGGGAATGTCTTATCGTCATTCATTGCTGATTTGTGCGGGCATGCTATTGGAATACGCACTCGATGTTGAGTGCTTATCATGAAAGGTTAAAAGACTTATGAATTATTTACGACAAAAAATTTCGGCTAGTGCTATCGCGGTGTTGTCGACTTGTGGGTTGATTTTGGCGCCAATGCCGGTCTTTGCGGATGATTCAACGCCATCTTCAACGCCATCGGATGGCAGTTACACCACGACTGATAGCGGTGATGGCACGTATTCCATTCCCATGTTGAACACGGATGTTCCGGATATCAGTGTTATTCGTGTGTCGAAGGACGATCCGAATAACAAAGACGGTCGTGATGTGTATTACATGGTGAGTACCACTATGGAGCTCAGTCCCGGATCTCCAATTATGAAATCCTATGATCTGGTCAATTGGTGGATAGTCACGTACGTGTATGATCGCATTTCTATGAGCGATGCTTCATCCTTGCGCAATGGAGCTAGCTCGTATGGCGAAGGCGAGTGGGCTCCGTCGCTGCGCTATCACAATGGCCGCTTCTACGTGTTATTCAATACGAACAACCTTAATGGCGCTTATATCTACTACACCGATGATATTGAGAATGGTCCTTGGACGAAGATTGCCCTTAATCGGGGATTCCATGATCCGTCATTGTATTTTGATGAGCAAGGGAGTCCTTGGATTATCTCCGGCGTCAACCAATATAGGCTGTCCGATGATTTAACCACGGTGGTGGAGAGCCATGAGAATATCATCTCTGCCGAACAGTTCACTGATGATCTTGGTGAGACTCCTACCGGATTTGAAGGATCTCAGACTTTCAAAATCGGTGATTATTTCTATACTCCAACGATTTACTGGGGCAAAGACGGTCGTACGGTGATGCTGCTGCGCACCACTGATTTGCTTGATGGCTCCAAATACGAAGCCAAAAAGTATTATCTAGGTGCTTTCGCACAAGGTAGCCTTGTTGAAGTCGACAACGGTGATGGCACGACGTCTTGGCATGGATTCTTCTTCCGAGACACATATCCGACCGGACGTATTCCCGGTTTGATTCCTGCAACGTGGGGTGATGACGGATGGCCTGTGTTTGGGGACAATAATCAGGTAAGCGCGTCGGACACCTACGACAAACTGATTGATTTGCCTGCTGATTTGGAGAATCTGGTTCGCCAGCGTTCCCTGGTCAATTCGGACGATTTTGATAATGACGCGCCTCATCAGTCTTATCAGGATCAGGATTGGTGGACTCTGGAGGAGCCTCCTCAGGTTGACGATTCTCTGATTGGAATCGAGCTGGTGGACAATGGCGATTTCGAAAACGGGACTGAATCGTGGACCCCTCAGTGGAATGGTACGCTTACCGCGATTACGGATGGTTCTCTTTCTGGAACCACGAGTCTTGCTGTGACGAATCGTGGCGAATACAATGGCGCTGGCCCGGGTCAATCTATGGATGGAAAATTGCAGCAGGGCGTGACATATCGTGCCAGTGCAACGATTCGATACGACCATGAGATGGACGGCGTCGATTCATCGGCTGTGACTTCCCACCTGTTTTATGTGGCGATTCAATATGCAGACGGCACAATTAATCGTGTGGCCACAGGAACAGTGAAACGTGGGGAGACGACTACTATCACAGGTGAGTTCTCCATCCCATCCGACGCTAATGTGGAAGGTTCCAAACTCATTGTCGAAACCGCGTGGGGTGCGGAAGGCACGTGCATGGATTACGTCATCGACGATATTTCCCTGATCGGTCTTGCTGATGAGAAGGAATATCCGGTCGCCGAAGAATACCAACCCAATGGTTCGAATCTTGATTTGGTATGGGAATGGGGACATAATCCAGATAACCGATATTGGTCTCTCACTGATCGTGAAGGCTGGTTGCGTTTGACCAATGGGCACAAGGTTTCCGCCACGGCCAAATATATGAAAGGCACTTATGGCGACCTGACATATTTTGAAACCGCCCGTAACGTTTTGTCGCAGCGTACCTTTGGCGGATCCATGTCTGTGGAAACCCACATGGATGTCAGTCATATGAAGGATGGAGACACCGCAGGCCTCGCTACATATACCCGTAGTTTTGCCTATGCCGCTGTGCGTCAAGAAAATGGACAGCGAACGTTGGGCGTGGTCAAGCGTGTCTACGACAATGGCGTGAAGGACGCGGACGGTAATATCGTTGACGATACGATTGATCGTGACGCTGAAGAGGCCTTTGTATCGGGCGGCACAGTGACATTGCCAGATGATGCGACCAATGTGTGGATCAAGTCGGACAACACACTGGATAATGCGAGTGGTAAGTTGACGATTCAGTATTGGTACAGTCTGGACGGTAAGCAATGGTCCAAGCTTGGCGACGAGCAGGGGCCGCTGACTTACGATTGGAGCTTGTCGCACTTTAAGGGGTATCGAATCGGCTTGTTCAATTACGCCAAGGAGAATACGGGTGGTTATGTCGATTTTGATTACTATGACTTGAGCGACGTGTTGACTTCTGACGGCAAAGCTGTGGATACGTCTAAGCTGCGTTCGGCCATTGATCAGGCTGACTCTCTGCAGTCTGCGGAATATCCTATGGATGAGTGGGATAAGATGCTCACGCTACTTGATAAGGCAAAGCAGGCGTTGGCATCCGATCCTTCCACGCAAAATGAGGTGGATGCCCCGCAGCGTGCACTGAGTTTGCAGCTCGCGCAATTGGCGGTTGACCGTCAGTCTGGTGATGGCGGAAATCCTGGTGGTGGTGATCAGACCGGTGACGGTAACCAGTCGGGTAACGGCGATCAGACCGGTGATGGCGGCCAGCAACAGTCTTCTACTGCTGATGATAATTCATCTGAACTGTCATCAACTGGTTCGTCCGTAACACCGATGGTGCTGTCTGCAATTGCCCTGATGCTGGCTGGCATCAGTGTCATTCGGATACGCCGCTCTTCGCGCTGAAATATCGCCGCAGCCTGTTGGTTGCAGCGATTGAATGTGCGGAATCAGTGATGTGTCGCAATGGTGGGTTGTGCGAATGCTCGGCAACGTGGATTCGTACAACCCATCCTGTTATGTTGAGACCGCGGCGTGAGACATGGTGGAGCATGACATCGGCGTAGAATGTGCGATTTTGGAAACAAAGGAGCTGGTGTGTGGGCGGCTGGCAGTTTTCATTTCGAATCGACGGCGTTCTCCTGATATCAAGTATGGCTGTGTATCTATGTTGCCGTTATGTGGTGATGTTAGCGGAGTGAGTAATTCGGATATGGTTCGCCCTTATGAACATATGTATGGCTTATGTCGTCCGCCGAAGCATGGTTGCGATTAGCGAAAATCAGGTATTGCGGCGTTATGTCCGGCGCCATGTCATTATCGTATGGCGCACTCACGATACAATACCGTCCTAGCATGGGCGTCGCGGCATGAGACGACGCATTGTGCAGACAGGTGTGGCGTCGAACAACGAACGCGAGGTAAACGTAGATGGCGGTGAATTCCAGCGTGGAGAAACAGCCGGTCGACCAGCAGGCGAGCGGTGAGGTGCAGGCTGAAATCGATACGCGGTCCGATGGTGTTTCGCCCATGCCCAACGATGTTTCCAAACATAACGATGTTTCCAAGCATCCGGTGGCGTCCATTCCCGAATCGACGCTGTCGCTGGCCGATATTGAGCGTAAGCGCTCGCATCCTGCATTGTGGCTGGCTTATGCGCTGCTGGTGATTGCGGCCATTGTGGTGCCGTATTGGTGGGGGCGTGCGATTGCGGTGAACGATACGCAGTGGCTGCTTGATAATTTGAGCGCGCTTGAGCCGCGCGGCGCCGCGTTTGTTGCCTGGACGGTGACGCTGATTGCCGTTTCCGGCCTTGGTCTGCTGGTTGTTGACGCCCATCGGCGCTTGTGGGGCGCGGTTTTTGTGATTGGCTTGGCGGCGGAGCAACTCATTGCCGGCCTGCGCATTCTGAAAATTGATTTTTGGTATGCGACATATGTGGTGTACGGAGAGTCGTCGGCATTGGCGAATGCGGCGAATCTTGGCATTATTCCAGTTGGTATTGGCGTTGCCGTTTTCGCGGTGCTGTGGGTGGGATTGTTGGTGACGATTAAAAAAGAGTCGCCGTTGAATGTGCTGACGCGCAGTTGGGCGTCGTTTATCTTTTTTTTGTGATTGAGACGATTGCTTTGCTTGTTGTGATGTTTGGCGGCCTGCTGACGTTGGTCTGATTCGTGGTGTCTGGTGCTCCTGTATAATTGACCCTTGGCGTATTTCGCCCGCGGATAGAGAGCGCGCCGGCATCGGGCCGGTAGCACCGCGCAGCAATATAAGGAGGATGCCGTGGCACTGACGGCTGAAGAAAAGCAGGAAATCATCGCTAAGTACGCGACCCATGAAGGTGACACCGGCTCTCCGGAGGTCCAGGTTGCTCTGCTGAGCAAGCGTATCGCTGATCTGACCGAGCACCTCAAGGAGCACAAGCACGACCACCACTCCCGTCGTGGTATGCAGCTGATGATCGGTGACCGTCGTCGCCTGCTTGACTACCTCAAGCGCGTTGACATCGAGCGTTACCGTTCCCTCATCGAGCGTCTGGGTCTGCGTCGATAATTGAAGACTTCCGCCCGAGTACCTAGGATGGTGCTCGGGCGTTTTACATATCGCCAGCCAACGGCAACAACGGCAAGAGGGTTAGAGGATAGGCCAGCAGGTGAGGCCGACAGGAGAACCCGAATGAAGGGGTTGACACGAGGAACGACGGCCAAGGGGTCAGTCGAAACAAGGTATGTGACGTCCGCTGAAGAGGACAGTTGCGGTTCAAGCGAGTCGCCGAACCGCAGCACAGTATGTAGGAATAATTAGAAAATTAAAGAAGGAGGAACCCTATGGAGGGTCCCGAAATCAAGGCCGTTGAGGCCGTAATCGACAATGGATCGTTTGGTAAGCGCACGCTGCGCTTCGAGACCGGCCGCCTCGCCCAGCAGGCCGATGGCGCTGTGGCCGCCTACCTCGACGACGATTCCATGATTCTGTCCACCACCACCGCCGGTTCCAGCCCGAAGGAGAACTACGACTTCTTCCCGCTGACTGTCGATGTTGAAGAGAAGATGTACGCTGCCGGCAAGATCCCGGGCTCGTTCTTCCGTCGTGAAGGCCGCCCGAGCTCCGAGGCCATCCTCGCCTGCCGTATCATCGACCGCCCGCTGCGCCCGCTGTTCCCGCACACCCTGCGCAACGAAGTGCAGGTCGTCGAGACCGTGCTCGCCGTGAACCCTGATGACGCTTACGATGTCATCGCCCTGAACGCCGCTTCCGCTTCCACCATGATTTCCGGTCTGCCGTTCGAAGGCCCGGTCTCCGGTGTGCGTCTGGCGCTGATTGATGGCCAGTGGGTTGCCTTCCCGCGTTGGAGCGAGCGTGAGCGCGCCGTGTTCGAGATTGTGGTCGCTGGCCGCGTGATCGAGAACGGTGATGTTGCCATCGCCATGATCGAGGCCGGTGCCGGCAAGAACGCCTGGCACCTCATCTACGACGAGGGTCAGACCAAGCCCGATGAGGAAGTCGTTGCCGGTGGTCTTGAGGCCGCCAAGCCGTTCATCAAGGTGATTTGCGAGGCTCAGGACGAGCTCAAGAAGATCGCCGCCAAGGAGACCAAGGAATTCCAGCTCTTCCCGGAGTACACCGACGAGCTGTACGCCCGCATCGACGAGATCGCTCACAAGGATCTGGACGAGGCCCTCTCCATCGCCGAGAAGCTGCCGCGCCAGGACCGCATCCACGAGATCAAGGAGCACGTGCGCGAGGTGCTCGCGGACGAGTTCACTGATATGGACGATGCCGAGAAGGACAAGGAACTCGGTAACGCCTTCAAGGAACTGCAGCGCCAGATCGTGCGTCGCCGCATCCTGACCGAGGACTACCGCATCGACGGCCGTGGCCTGCGCGACATCCGCACCCTGTCCGCCGAGGTGGACATTGTGCCTCGCGTGCACGGTTCCGCCCTGTTCCAGCGTGGCGAGACCCAGATTCTGGGCGTCACCACCCTGAACATGCTCAAGATGGAGCAGCAGATCGACGCGCTGTCCGGTCCGCAGTCCAAGCGTTACATGCACAACTACGAGATGCCGCCGTACTCCACTGGTGAGACCGGCCGCGTCGGTTCCCCGAAGCGCCGCGAAATCGGCCACGGCGCCCTCGCCGAGAAGGCTCTCGTGCCGGTGCTGCCGAGCCGCGAAGAGTTCCCCTACGCCATCCGCCAGGTCTCCGAGGCCATCGGTTCCAACGGTTCCACTTCGATGGGTTCCGTGTGCGCCTCCACGCTGAGCCTTTTGGCTGCCGGCGTGCCGCTGAAGGCTCCGGTTGCCGGCATCGCCATGGGCCTCGTGTCCGGCGACGTTGATGGCAAGCACATCTTCAAGACCCTCACCGATATTCTGGGTGCCGAGGATGCCTTCGGCGACATGGACTTCAAGGTGGCCGGTACTTCCGAGTTCATCACCGCCCTGCAGCTCGACACCAAGCTCGACGGCATCCCCGCTGACATTCTGGCCGCCGCTTTGCAGCAGGCCAAGGAAGCTCGCGCCACGATTCTCGAGGTCATCAACGAGTGCATCGACGGCCCGGCCGAGATGAGCGAGTTCGCTCCGCGCATCATCACCACCTCCGTCCCGGTTGAGAAGATCGGCGAAGTCATCGGCCCGAAGGGCAAGATGATCAACCAGATTCAGGAAGACACCGGCGCTGAAATTGCCATCGAGGATGACGGTACCGTCTTCATCTCCTCCGAGGGTGGCGAGGCTGCTGAGAAGGCCAAGGCCATCATCGACCAGATTGCCAACCCGCACGTGCCCGAGGCCGGCGAAACCTACAACGGCAAGGTCGTCAAGACCACGTCGTTCGGCGCTTTCGTGAACCTTACCCCCGGCACCGACGGCCTGCTGCACATCTCTCAGATCCGCAACCTGGCCAACGGCGAGCGTATTGACGCTGTCGAAGACGTGCTCAAGGAAGGCGACACCGTTGAGGTGATCGTTCAGGGTGTCGATGATCGCGGCAAGATCTCCCTGGCCATTCCTGGTTTCGAGGATCAGGAGAACAACGCCCGCCCGAGCCGTGGCGATCGCGATGACCGCCGTGGCGGCCGTGGCCGTGGTGACCGTGACGATCGCCGTGGCGGCCGTGGCCGTCGTTCCGATCGCGATGACCGTGACTTCGACGATCGTGACGACCGTCCGCGTCGCCGTCGCTCCGATGACCGCGACTTCGATCGCGATGATCGCGATGATGATCGTCCGCGTCGCCGTCGTTCTGCCGACCGTGACTTCGACGATCGCGATGACCGTGATGCTCGCGACTCCCGTGACGATGATCGTCCGCGTCGCCGTCGCTCTTCCGATCGCGATGACCGTGGCGATCGTGATGACCGCCGTGGCGGTTCCCGTGGCCGTGGCCGTGGCTCGGACCGCAACCCGCGCTACGCCACCGACGACAACTACGACGACTACCGCGCCGACCGCGAAGAGCGTACTGAGCGCCCGCGTCGCCGCGTCCGTCGCGACTTTGATCCGTTCGAGGACTAAAGCCCTCTCACGGATCGGTCGCGGCATAGCCGCTCCCTCACCTACGGGAAGCCCGTAGGGCTTCCCGCTTAACGGTTCGGCATTCGAGGACTGATCGTTCTCTAGCTTCTCTCGGGTGAGAAGGGCTTGATCGCAAACCAAAAGGCTTCTATACCGTTTCATTCGGTATAGAAGCCTTTTTGGTTTTTCGGCTTCTTCGCGCTGCATATTTCGATGTTGAATAAGGCACTCGTGCTGCCGCCATGTACGTTTAGTTGTCGGTTGACAACTATTCCCATGCATCAAGAATGGCGGATGATCATCGAAGGTACTCATGGGCGTTGATCACTGTGGCAACAACAAAGGCCGGGCCCTTGTGAGAGCCCGGCCTTTATGCCGTATGGCGGCGGATTAATCCTTAAAGGCTAATCCGTTGTCAATCAGCGTTACAGAATCGCCATGCACACGAAGTCCAGAATGAACAGCGCGGCCACAGTCCAGATGATCGGGTGAACCTCCTTGGCCTTGCCCTTGCAGGTCTTCACGATGCAGTACATGATGAAGCCTCCGGCGATGCCGTAGGAGATGGAGTAGGAGAAGGCCATGAACACGGCGGCGAAGAACGCCGGAATGGCTTCGGCGATGTCGTCCCACTTGACTTCCTTCAGGGAAGCGGCCATCATGCAGCCGACGATCACCAGCACGCCGGCGGTTGCGGCGGACGGCACGGCGGAGACGACCGGGGCCAGGAACGCGGACAAGGCGAAGCAGATCGCCACAACCACGGAGGTCAGGCCGGTTCGGCCGCCTGCGGCGATGCCGGCGGAAGACTCGACGTAGGTGGTGGTGTTCGAGGTGCCGCAGATGGCGCCGATGGAGGTGGCGATGGAGTCGGCGAACAGGGCCTTGTCCATCTTGGAGGAGAAGCCGTGGCCGTTCTCCAGAGCCTTCTCGTCTTCAGCGGAGAAGATGCCGGTGCGGCGGCCGGTGCCGATGAAAGTGCCCAGGGTGTCGAACGTATCGGACATGGAGAAGGCGAAGATGGTCACGATGACCAGCGGCAGCTTGGTCGGATCAGAGAACAGTGCCGGGAAGCCCTCGGCGGAGAAGATCGCGCCGAAGGTCTGCGGCAGCTGGGAGAAGGTCTCGCTGATGGACTGCGAGTTGGACCAGGTGGTCACGCCGAACGGGATGCCGATTACGGTGGTGATGGCGATGGCCAGCAGCATGCCGCCCTTAACCTTCATCACGGTGAACACAATGGCCAGTACGAGGCCGATCAGGAAGACCCACAGCACCTTGTCGTTGAAGTTGGCCAGACCCGGGGTAGCCGCAACGGCACCGCCCTTGGCGGCGGCCTTCGGATCGCCGGGAGTGAACTTGATCAGGCCGACGTTCAGCATGCCCACGTAGGCCACGAACAGGCCGATGCCGCCGCCGATGGCGTGTTGCAGGGACTCCGGGATGGCCAGGATGATCATCTTGCGGATCTTGGTGACGGTGATGAGGATGTTGATCAGGCCGCACAGGAACACCATGCACATGGTCTGCTGCCAGCTGAAGCCGAGGCCGAAGCACACGGTGTAGGTGAAGAACGCGTTGAGGCCCATGCCGGCGGCCTGGGCGTACGGCACGTTGGCGAACAGGCCCATGACCAGGGTGCCGATGATGGCCGCGATGATGGTGGCCAGGAACACGCCGCCCCACGGCATACCCGTCTGCGACAGGATCTGCGGGTTGACGACGATGATGTAAGCCATCGCGAAGAACGTGGTCAGGCCGGCCAGAATCTCAGTCGAGACGGTCGTGCCGTTTTCCTTCAAATGGAAGAACTTCTCCATTTACTCTCTACTTCCTTGGGTTTATGCGGGGCTGCGCACCGCGTGCATAATGCTGCGGCTGGCCCCGGCGAGAATTGCGACTCGCCCTGATCGGCCTGCCCAACGCGCGTCAGGCGCTGCGCACCCAATCAGAACCGTGGCCGATTATAGCTTGTGGAGGCAACGTGAACGGGTCCGGGAGTAGACTGACTGCCAGAATAATTCGGAACAACTCAGGGGACACGCAGGACACACCCGTGGAAGGAAGGCGCGCGATGAAACCGGCCGTCGAAGTCAGCATCACCTCTTGGAAGAAGAATGTCGTCAAGCCCGGTCAGGAGTACGGCCGCGTACTGCTGATGCCCGGCACCGGCTACAACTGCGACCGTCCGCTGCTCTACTGGTCGGCCCAGGCTCTGGTCGAGGCCGGCTGGCGAATCGACCGCATGAACGTACGCAACGCTTCCGACGACCTGTCCACGGTGATTCCGGTCCTCAATCAGGCGATTGACGGCTGGGTGGCCGCCGCGCGCGAGTCCGGCGCGGGTAAAGCCGGTGATTCCGGGGATGGCGTTGCCGCCGATGATTCTGCTACCGTGCTGGCCGATGGCGCAGCTGGGTCCCCCAACCGTGGTTGACTGGCCGGACCGTGATTCCGACACCCCGTCCGGCCCTCGCCTGTTGCTGATCGGCAAGTCGCTGACGACGATGACCTACCCACATGTGGCCTCACACTACGGTCTGCCGTTCGTGCTGCTGACCCCGGTGCTGCATCACGCCGACTTCGATCCATCCGCCCGGGTGATTCCGGTGCCGGCTGTCGGCGATGATATCGTCGCCGAATCCGAGGCCCCGAGCGTGGCCGAAGCAAGGGCGATCATCCGCGCGGAACAGGCCGGCCAGTCGCACGCCGCCAGCTCCCGATACTCCGGCCCGGCACCGCTGATCTGCGCCGGCACCGCCGACCCGTTCTACGATCAAGCCCGCGCCAACGCGCTCACCCCGCACGTGCACGAATACCCGGATGCCAACCATTCGATCGAGGTGCCCGGCCACTGGCGTCGCTCGCTCGACTATCTGAAGGAAGTCACCGCGTCCGTAGCCCAGTACGCCGCCACGCTGTAATGCCCCGCGACACGCCCGAATTCTGCAATGTCGCTGACCATCCGTAATCTAATCATCCGTAAACCACAGACCGTTGGTTGAAGTGCGCGCGAGTGCATTTCCGAAGTTTGGTTCGCCAAGCCAGCGCAGGTTGAGAGATATAAGCCCGTCAAGGGCCGGCGAAGGTCGCTTCGCGAGATTATATTGCTCTGCCTGTGCGCAGGGCTTTTTTGTTGCCCGGCCGAAAGTTCCGAACTCCAAGTCAACGGCCGACTTAGGAAGGAACGCCATGAAGAGGCCCGAAAAGGAAGCGGTAGTCGCTCAGCTTACGGAAGAATTCCGTAACGCTGACGCCGTCTACCTGACCGAGTACCGCGGGCTTACCGTTCCGCAGATTTCCGATCTGCGTGAAAAGCTAGGCCGCGATACTTCCTACACCGTGGCAAAGAACACGCTGGCACGCATCGCCGCCAAGGAAGCGGGCATTGAGGGTCTCGACGAGATTCTCTCCGGCCCGACCGCCATCACCTTCGTGAAGGGCGACTTCATCGAGGCTGCGAAGGTCATCCGTGACTTCGCCAAGGACAACAAGGCTCTTGTCATCAAGGGTGCCGCCGCTGACGGCACTGTCTACGATGCCGAGGGCGCCAAGAAGCTGGCAGACCTCAAGTCCCGCCCGCAGCTGCTTGCCGAATTCGCCGGCGACATCAAGGCATCGATGGCCAAGGCCGCGTACCTGTTCAACGCTCTGCCTACCAAGGCTGTGCGCACGATCGACGCCCTGCGCGAAAAGCAGGAGAAGGCTGCCTGATTTACGCCCTCACGGCATGAATCAGTCGCTTCGATAATTTAAACAATAAGGTTTATTAGGCAGCGGATCTACCACTTCGTCCGCCGCCAAGATTGAAAGGAAGCCATAATGGCTAAGTACACCAACGATGAGCTGCTGGAAGCCTTCGGCGAGATGACCCTGGTCGAGCTCTCCGAGTTCGTGAAGGCCTTCGAGGAGAAGTTCGACGTCGAGGCTGCCGCTCCGGTTGCCGCTGTTGCCGCTGTTGCTGGCGCTGCTGCTCCGGCTGAGGAAGAGAAGGATGAGTTCGACGTCATCCTCTCCGCCGTCGGCGACAAGAAGATCCAGGTCATCAAGGCTGTCCGCGCCATCACCAACCTCGGCCTGGCCGAGGCCAAGGCTCTTGTCGACGGCGCTCCGAAGGCCGTCCTCGAGAAGGCCAAGAAGGAAGATGCCGAGAAGGCCAAGGCTCAGCTGGAAGAGGCTGGCGCCAGCGTCGAGCTCAAGTGATTTGTGCGGCATAAGCCGCAATCACAGCTTTTCGAGGAACCCCGCACCTGTGTTTCAGGCTGCGGGGTTTCCGCATACTGAGTAGACTAGTTGACGAGGACGAGGCGGAGAACGCGATCCGGCGTGGAAACACAAAGCTGGCAATGAGCGAAAGTTGTCAATTCTGTGCCCAGTAATCCGCCAAAAGCCGGTAAAAGATGACACAATGGCACGTAGTGTGGTCAAATAGTGTGTCCAGGAAGGCGGTCACGGTGAGCGAGTGGACGGTGAAGATCAACGGTGTCGACCGGATCAGCGTCAAGCCGGGGGAGTGCGTGGAAATCGGCCGTAAGCCGTTACGCCCCCTTGCCGATGATGGCAACACCCGCCTTGACGTCGCCGATCAAACCAAATCGATGTCCAAACGGCACGCCATGTTCACGGTAAAAAGCAATGGCACGGCCTCGGTCCGTGATCTTGGATCGACCAATGGATCGTATGTGGTGCGGGAAAATGGCGATTTGTTGCGCTTGCCGGCCAATGCCGAGTTCCTGTTGCCGACGTCTCCCATGCGCATGCAGTTCGGCGATGTGCCTGCGGACTTCATTCGTGTCGACGATCCAGTGGCAAAGCCGCTCGACCTCAAGGTGCCTGATTTGTTTGGCTATGCGGTTCACGAAGCACCGCAGGAGCCGGATGCGGCGGATATGTCCGTCGACGATATTCTTGATTTGCGGGCCGGCGAGCCGACCGCCATCTTCAGCGCGGATAATGTTCGACGCAAGGTCGACGAGCTTGAACTTGGCTCGCTGAATATCACGCAGCCAGTGACGAAAAACGATGAGCCGGCCATACCCCGTGATCTGTTCGCGGATGCGTTGGCCCAGCATGCCGAGCAGGAGACCGAACGCAAAAACCAGCAGGCCATGAACTCCGTGGCACTGCCGAAGCAGCAGACCGAACCTGAGTCGACGATTGTAACGCCTGCATCCAAGCACAGCAGGATCTCCGGTATTGTTCCAGTAGATGCCATCGCCCATGCCGTTGTTAAGCACGCTCCCAGCACAAGCGAGCCGGCAGTGGCGTCGGCGGCGGTTGTTGAATCCGATGCAGCGGCTGGCGCAAGCAAGTCAGCCGAAAACGTTCAGTCCGCTCCGAATACCAGGAATGCCGGCGATTCTCAGCCGGCGGACACTGTCGAACAGCATGCTGAAGTTGCCCAGCCTGAAGCCGCCCGGGAAGCCGAAGCCGCTCAATCTGAAAACACCCAGCCTGAGACCGCTCAGCCGGCAACCGCCCAGTCTGAAACCGACCAGCCGGCAGCTGACGTACCGGACGATCAGCAGCGGACCGCAGCCGAAGCATATCAAGAAGCCACCGCAGCAGGCGTAGCAGACCAGCAGCCGGCTGCCGAAACCGCCCAGCAGTCGGTATCCGAAGCATATGATATCGACTCCACGGGCGTACACACTCCGGTCTTCGAGCCCGGCTCGGTGTTCGAGCGTGTGGCCAAGGGCGAGCTGAAAGCACAGGAGCCGGCAGTCGAAGTCGATGGCCTGACCTCTGACGAGGCAAAAACCACGCAAGATTTCAATGTTCAATTCGAAGTCGCCCGTCATCCCGAATTGCTGGCGTTCCTCGCCATGAATCCGTACCTGTACGACGACATGTATTCTTGGCTCGCCGCCCGTGGCGAGGCCGATATTGACGAAGCCCTGTCTCACAACAAGGGCTATCAGGAATACCGCGAAGCGGTTGGAAAGTGAGTCGAGAGATGACCCAGAGCCAGACTCAGAACCAGAATCTCATGGAAGGTCTGAATCGCATCCGTCGCTGGCGTGACCAATACCGCAGCATGCAGCCGCCATCGCCGCTCGAGGATGTGAATCAACTGGCCGCGAAGCTGGAGATGACCCATGCCCATCCCTCCGGCATCGCCCAGCTGTTCGCTTCCGGCCATGTCCGGTTGGATTCGTTGTTCCGCGACACGGGTGTGCTTAAGGCCGCCGAACGCCATATTGGGCGCGTGCTGGATGACCAGGCCGCCAAACGCAGGATTTCCGGCGTGGCGGAGTTGTCGCTCGTGGTCGGCGTGGCCACATGGAAGGGCAACGCGCTGCCGGTGCTGTTGTACCCGGTGAGCGTCACGATCGAGGATGATGGCTTGTCGACCACCATTCGATTCACCGGTCGCGTGGCCCTGAACGTCGCGTTCGTCAATACATTGCGTGAGCAGGGGGTGTTCCTGGATGAGGATTCCCTGTTTGACGGTGCCAGCTATGACAGTGGCACTCCCGAAACTTCCGCGATGTTCGCCCGTATTTCGTCCGAAGCGTCGGAGCGTATCTCCGACTTCGCCATCGAGCGCCAGATTGTGCTCGGATGCTTCATGGACCCCTCGTCGCAGATGATCAGCGAAAGCCGACAGTTCATCGACCAGCTGGAGAACGGCCCCACCGGCAATGTGCTGTTGGACGCGCTTGCCGGCGACGAATCCGCCCGCACCGCGCTCAAAGATGCCAATATTCCGCAATACAGTCCTTTCGACGTAGACCCGCATGCCGAGTACGAAGTCGGCGATGTGGACAATACGGTGCGATATGCCGCGTCACTTGCTGCCAATGGCCATAGCATCGTGGTCGACGGCACCTTCCCGAAGGGCACCGCGGAGCAGGCTGTGGCCATCGCATCGCGCTGCCTGATGAATGGTCGTTCCGTGCTGTACGTGCCCGGCGTGGCCGAGCAGAAGCGTCTGTTCATCCAGACGGCTTCCGCCAATGAGATGAAGGCGCAGGTACTGGATGTATCCGATGAACACGCCAACGCCGCGCTTGATAAGCAGCTGATTGCCGCAGTCGGATTCCAGCCCGGAGTCGCCACCCAGCGATTCGACCAGCTGGCCGACGAACTCGTGGGCGTGCGCTCGCGCTTGACCCGCTATCTGGGCGACCTGCACGGGGGCAACGATAAGTGGAATGTGTCCGCATACGAGACCATTCAGAATCTGGCCCGTATCTCCGTGCTCCCGACGCACCCTGCCACCCACGTTCGACTTGACGAGTCAAGTGCCCTGAGCATCGCCAACGATATTGACACATGGATCGGCAAGATGGAACGCGCCGGCGAGCTCGGCGAATACACCATCGGCCCGGAAGACACCGCATGGTACAAGGCGTCCATCACCACTGAAGAACAGGCAGTAACCGCCTACCAGCGCGTGGACGATTTGCTGCGTCGCTTCCTGCCCGCCACCCGTGAGCAGGTGGCACGCACCGTGCAGACCTGCGGATTCCCGGTTCCTCCCACCACCCGCGAGTGGGAGCGTCAGGTTACGGTTTTGAAGAATCTGCGACGAGTGCTTGACGTGTTCCAGCCGGAGATTTTCGAGCGAGACATCAGCTCCATGATCGAGGCCACCAAGCCGAAGAGCCAGCGCAAGGCCGAGGGCACGTCGATGGGATTCTGGGAGCGCCGCCGCCACATCAAGGAAGCCAAGGATCTGCTGCGCGTCGGCGCGCAGGTCGAGGACTTGCACGAAGCGTTGAAGGTAGTCGCCAAGCAAGGGGAGCAGTGGCATCAGTTCGTGCCTCACGGCGGTTGGCCGGTGCTGCCCAGCAAGCTCGACGAGATCATCTCCACCCAAGAGGCGCTGGTCAGCAATATGACCGCGCTGGATACCGTGCTTTCCACCACACCCGCTGGTGGCAATCTGGAAACCGCCGATTTCGAGAAGGTGGAAGCACGCCTGAAAGCACTGCTGGATGATCGCAAGGCACTGGACACCTTGCCGGAGCGTTGCCTGCTGGAGCAGGAATTCGCCTCTGCCGGACTGAACGAACTGGTCGCCGATCTCAACGCTCGCCGAGTGAGCGTGGAGCAGGTGCGCGGCGAAGTGCAGCTGGCCTGGTGGACCACCGTGTTTGAGGACATTGTGCGTTCGTCCGCCATCATCTCCAACCAGGATGGTGCCGCGCTGCAGGCCGCATCCGACCGCTTTGCGCAGGTCGATGTGGAGCACGTGCGCTCCATCGGACCGATGGTGTCGCAGGAATCCATGCGCCGCCTGTGCGACATGCTGTTCTCCCGCACTCAGGAAGCCAACCAGATGCACACCGTGCTGGCAGGGCGCGCCAGTGTGTCGCTGAGCAGGATTCGCCGTGATCATCCGGAGATTCTGGCCGCGGCCAAGCCGATTCTGGTGGCCGCGCCGGGTACGCTCGCCGCACTCACCGAGCCGGGTGTGCTGGCTGATGTGGCGATTCTCGATGCGTGCGCGCACATTCCCGCTATCGAGTTGCTGTCCATCATCGGCCGCGTGCAGCAGGTGGTGGTGATCGCCCACTGCGCGACGGTAACCAGCGAAAGCGTCAAGCAGCTGATCGACACGTTGCCTCATATCGAGGTGGATGCTGCCCCATCTCGCCGTGCGCCGCGCCTGTCCGCATTCCTTGAATCCGAGGGATATGGTCCTGTTCGCTATGATGTGGCCACCGAGCCGGCTGCCGGTGAGGTGCGATTCCACCGTGTGGAAGCGAGCGGTGTGCCGGTTATGTCTTCTGGTCTGGTGGAATCCAGCCAGCCGGAGATTGATGAAGTGGTGCGTCTGATTACGCAACGTGCCGCCGGTTTTGCCGTGGTTCCTTCCAGCTATCGACTTGTGGTCGTGATGTTGACCGACGCATTCCGCACACGCTTGGGTGCCGAATTGAAGTCGTTGGCAGGCAAATCCAAGGCGATGGGCCGATTCCTGCGCCATGTGCGGTTGGTTTCCTTGCGTGACGTGGCCGGAGGTCGTGCCACTGACGTGATTCTGTCGATGTGCTATGCGAAAACCACGCACGGACGTCTGCTTCAGCAGTTCGGCCCGCTCGAAAGCACAGGCGGTCGCGGACTGTTGCTGGATGCCCTGGCATTGGCGGACCACAGCTTGGATATTGTGTCGGCCTTTGGTTCCGAAGATTTGGACGAAGAACGACTGCACCAGTCCGGTCCTCGGTTCCTGAAGACCATGTTGACGTGGGCCGAACAGCTTGACGACCGTCCGGTGCTTCCGTTGCGTGATGCGGCAGGCGGCAACGTGCTGTTCGACGATATCGCCGACAGGTTGCGCGCGCGAGGACTGAACGCTGCTGTTGATTATGGATTCGACAAGGGCGTGAAGATTCCGCTCGTGGTGGGATTGAAGGACAAGCCGTTTGCCTTGGCCGTGCAGACCGATGACGCGAACTTTATGTCCGTGCAATCCACGCGTAGGCGTCATCGTTTGTCGGCACAGGATCTCATTTCCTTGGGCTGGAATGTGATGACCGTCTGGAGTGTCGCCGCCTTCGTGAACCCCGATAAGGAAGTCGACCGTATCGTCAGCCGTATCGGTGAGATCTATCGCGAGGTTGAATAACCATGGCGGAATACTCGGCTACACGGCGCACACCGCGCAAGCACAAGCGCGTGGTGATGAAGGGCACTGAGCAGTTTGACGCTGACGGTGTCAAACTCGAGCCCGGAGACATGCAGACCGACCAACAACGGCAATCCGACGACGACAAACGCATCCTCGGCGAACTGCCGCCGCATTGGGCCGTTTTTAACGAGCGCGAGTAGGAGTTGGGGCGCACTCTGTGCGCCCCAACACTGTGTTTTCCGCAGCCTGTCGGCTGCGGAAAACACAGTATCGGCCGAAGGCCGATTCCGCTTCCTACCGCACAACGGCCATAATCGCTCCGGCCTGTTGCAGCTCCATAACCTTGGCCGCGGCCTCCGGCGGCATTGCGAACGACACCAGTCGGTCGTTGCCTCCCAATGCGCCAGTCGCATCCGGTTTGCCGACATTCATCACCGTGGCGTTCTCGGCCAGCGTGCAATCAGCACCTTCGCAACCGACGGCGGAAACCAGTCTCACCTGATCGCCGGCCAATACATCGTCGACGCTACTGGCCAAGCGGACTTCAATCACCGTAGTGCCGGTCGGTGCTACGGGCGCATCTCTGGCCATATGCGTGGAAATGGGATCGGCTGCTTCGATATCGATTTGCGCTACCTTGCCCACCACATCCTCAATATTGCCTGTCCAAGACGGGCCTGCCGCAGATACCGGCATATCAGCCAACTGAACGTCGGCGGCCAGAATAATGTCACCCCGTCGAATCGAGCGGGCGGCCACCACCATCGGCTCGGTCTCCACCACGGCCAATACGGCTTCAAGCCCAAACAGCACTGCGAGTCCCACGCACAACGCAGCAGTGAGTCGGCGCAAGGCATCCGCCATGCGCCGTCGCCGCAATGAGCCGCGCGCAGGCGGCTTAATAAACGAAAAGGTCACCATGCAACCATGGTGACCTGAAGTTTTTCGTAAGCGCAAGCCAAATCGACCTATGTGGTTCTAGCTTGCCAAGTTATCCACAACGCTTCAAACCCGTGCAACAGACAGTGCCCGTAGTGCCAATATCCGCGGCATACCGCCGTCGACACCGTCGTTTACAGAGGAAAAGCGGGTGTACAGACCTTACTTGCCGGATTTGTCGGTGCGGTAGAAGCCGTGACCCTTGAACTCAATCGGCACGGCGGAATACACCTTGCGCACCTGCTCCTGCGAGCACTTGGGGCACACGGTAATCGGGTCGTCATTGAACGACTGCTGTTCGGTGAAGTCATAGCCGCAGTTCTTGCAACGGTAATGATAGGTAGGCAACGGATTCCTCCAACAAAGTCATATTTCTCGCGCATGGCGTGCAACACCATGCCGTGCAACCGTTCATATCCTAGTCGCCGCCCTGACACATTGGCGTTACGGTCTTACTAGCCAGCTTGCTGTTGCCACTCTGGTTCCATCGGCCAGTGTGCGTGGCTGGTTGGTCAGTCTGGCTTGCGCCGAGTATCTTGGCCGGCCGGTCAACTCAGCCGGCCCGATTCGCCAAGCCGCCGGTATCCCCCCGGCGTCAGCACTCCGTCGGCCGGCACATCATGTGGTTCGGCCGGCAAATCGGTGTCCAACACCTCCCACGGCCAGCACACCGCAATCAGGGGACACGCGGGCTTGCGTCGAGCCAAGGCCCGGTCATACCAGCCGGCTCCACGCCCCAGACGATTGCCCTGCGGGTCCACTGCCAAAGCCGGAGCGATGACCAGATCGGCCTTCTCCAACGCTTCGGGCGGTAGAACTGCGCCAGTTGGCTCATCGGGTCTGTGATGGACGGTGCTGGGAGAGCTGCAGCTACCGGCATTGTTCGCGCCACCCACTGCATCCATCGAGCGCAAGGATTCCAATGAATCCAGCACACTCCAGCCAATTTCCAACCCAGATCCCAATCGTGGCACCAACACGTGGCAGCCATGAGCCAACAGCCATCGCAACAGTGGCCGGGTTTCGATTTCCGAACCCATCGACACATATGCCGCCACTGTGGAACCATCCTGAATCATGTGTGCCGGGAACCGTCGCACCAGCAATTCACCGGCCGCTCCACGTTCTTCCGCTGGAATGCGCTTGCGCCGAGACAGTATATGGTGGCGCAGCGTCGCTTTATCCATCTTTTCTGTTTTCTCCGTGCCGCTGTGGTCGCTGCCGATATTCATGCCATTGTCCGCTTCGCTCATACCGCACAATCTAGTGTTTCCACCGTAAAACGAAAGTGGCCGAGGCGAAGGCGCAAGCCCTTCATATGGCTACAATAAAGGCCGTGTCAGTTTTCCAGTCGATTAAAGAGGCGTTCAAGCTGGACCACCAGATCCGTCCGCCGCGCCTCACCCATCCCGGTTTCCCGATAATCCTGCGCCCCCTGACCATGGACGATGAGGACGGCTGGAACGAAGTGCGCTGGCGCAACAACGACTGGCTGGCACCTTGGGAATCCGGTGACCCGATGCATGGCGGCTCCATCACCTTCAATCAATGGGTGCAGCGACAGCGCCGTAATGAGCAGCATGGCGTCGGCGTGATTTTCGCCATCGAATACCAGATGCGTATCGTCGGCCAGATTTCGTTGGGAGCCATCGCGTATGGTGCCATGCGCACCGGTGTGGTCGGATATTGGGTCGACCAACGGTACGCCGGCCACGGATTTGCGCCGATGGCACTGGCCATGCTTGCCGATTGGGCACTCGGAGACCCATTCGGGCCCGCGTTGCATCGGCTGGAAATCGCCATTCTTCCGGATAACGCGCGCTCTTTGGCTGTAGTGCGTAAGGTCGGAGCCCATCATGAGGGACTGCGCGAGCGGTATATGTATGTCAATGGCCAGTGGCGCGACCACGTAACATTTGCGCTGTTGGCTGAAGATATGGGGCAAGGGTTCTCTGCCAGACTCGCCGCCACCGGTTCCAGATAAGCGTCGACCGGAAGAATTCCGCTCCGACACGCCCGGACGGAAAGCCCCAGTTCGTCGGTACGTCTCCTATCCTTGACTCTATGGGTTATGAGTCACTGAGCACTGTCGTCGTGCTGGTGATTGTGGCGATTATTATCGTTGTATGGCTGCCCGTACGTACGGCCAACGGCATGAAACGTGTGGACGAGCACCGGCAGGATCGTTATTCGCCTTCCCTGCATATCGTTGATGCAGAGAACGGCAGACGATTCGGAGACATCAAGCCGCATAAGGCGAAAGGGGCAGCAATGCCAGCATCAACACCGTCAGCGAGGCTGACATCTGAGCACATCGCCCATGTGCGGGAACTGCGCCGCGCGGCCATCCGCCGCCGGCAGATTCTCGCCGTATGCCTGCTTGCCATAACCGTGTTGGTGTTTGCCGTATCGTTCCCCCTGCATTTCAGCCCGCTGCTTGCTCTTATTCCGTTCGTGCTGTTACTGCTGGTGCTGGTGCTGGGAGCCAATGCCTCACGCCAGGCCCGGCAATGGGAGCGCAAGGTGGTCCGCTACGAGCGGACCCATAGCGGTACGGGCTGGTCCAAGAAACCGTCTGCCGAGTCCAAGGACAGCAAGCGCGTGAACAAGGCCGAACCGGTTGCGGCCGTAACTGCGCCTGCCAAGGAGCTTTCCGAGCATGTTGAGGATGCTGCCACCGAGGTCATGGAACAGCGGCAGATTCGCCGCGCGTTACGCGATGCCGAGATTGAGCAGGCCAAGGCCAAGGCCTCACGCCAGTCCGCCGCCGCATATCAGGCCGCGGCGGAGCACGCCAAACAGTCTGAGAAGTCTGATACTGCACAGTCCGCCGCCGATAAGCCTGCCGCCGAACCGTCTGCTATGGTCGATGAATCCGCTGACCGTAAGTCCGCTGCCGAAACCAGTGAATCTTCCGCCGCGCCCGATGCCTCCGCTCGCACGGATAAGTCGACTAAGTCGGATAAGTCCGTCGCCCCTCGAGTTGAACCATCGCTTACGGTGCGTGATGAGCGTGATGAGCGCGACGATGCCGCTGCCGACGCTACGTCGGAACTGGCCAGCGTACGCCCTGCCCGAGCACTGGATGTCTTCGATATGGCCACCTCGCAGGATCTCATCTCCTTCACTTTGGGCGGGGAACATAACGCCGACAACGCTCCGGAAAGCTTGGAGATCAAGTCGACCCGTCAGGTGTCCAAGGCGGAACCTGTCGAACCCGCAGTGGCGGAAAAGTTGATTGACGAGGCCCGAGCCGTCAAGGCCGCGGACGATGCCAAGGCCGCCGATGCGGGCAAGGCTGTCAGTGCCGGAAACGCTGTAGACACTGAGTCGGAGCAGCGCGATGATGCCGATACGAACGCCGCTACGGACGCCGATGACGAGGCTGCAAACGCCGCCCAGCGAGCCGCATTCCACGAATCCGAGGAGCGTGCCGACGTCGAAGCGCCAGCGGCGACCACCGATTCGTTGGGCGCAGGCTTGGACTCCATTCTTGCCCGCCGCGGCAACTGAGCGTTGCGATTCGCCGATTTTCTCTCACAGCGTTAGCACTCGAGTTGGCAGAGTGCTAATAATCGCGCTACGATGTGTCCTAGCGCAAAGGGACAACGCAAGTGATCGTCAGCCTCTTGAGGCGTTCTGGCGCGGCATTATCGAACTACAAGTAGATACGAGGTGACCCACAGTGTCGATTAAGCTCACACCGTTGGAAGACAAGATCATCGTCAAGCAGGCCGAGGCCCAGACCCAGACCGCTTCCGGTCTGTATATTCCGGACAACGCCAAGGAGAAGCCGCAGCAGGGTGAAGTCCTGGCCGTTGGCCCGGGCCGTCGTGACGACAAGGGCGAGCGCATCCCGATGGATGTCAAGGTCGGCGACAAGGTGCTGTACTCCAAGTACGGCGGCACCGAAGTCCACTACGAGGGTGAGGACTACCTCATCGTCGGCGCGCGCGACATTCTCGCCATCCTCGGCTGATTAGTCGCCTAGCGAACTTCAACAACCCCGACTGTTCCCACGGACAGTCGGGGTTTTCTCTTGCCAGGCGGAAAGGGGCTCCCCTCAGAGAGGGGAGGCGAAAACCGCTCCCGCCAAACGCCCAGCCATGCCTGCTATGCATAAAGGTGCATGCGCGCAACGTAGTTGAGTTCGGCGTTGCACCGCATCTACACTGGGTAACGGATTGGGGTCCCTATGGAAGAGGCTCAGTCGGCGACTTGGTCGAGCGGCTTAAGACATTTTGCACAAGACGGCAGTAGGTCGACGGTATGTTGTTTTTTCCGTGTCGCAGGTTCGTGGTGTCGTCGCGCTGTGCCAATGGTTGTCTCTCTACCGACGCTGAGTGCCGTGGCCTGAGGCCAGCGTCGGCAGTGGGCCACGAAATGGCGATGTGCCGATGCTGAGCCGCGTTGGTGTCGTTATCGGGCCAGTTTTTGGACCATTGCCAACGGCAAATCGGCGTTCTGTGTCGGCGACGGTCCAAAAACTGGCGGTCTGCCGACGATAAGTGCCGTCATCGTCGGCAGACCACCAGGTATTGTCCTTGTACCGACGTAAAAGCCCTGCCATCGTCGTCACCGAGCCATCTTGTGACTCACTGACGGCGGCAGCAGGGCGGAAGAGGCCGAAATCATGCGCGCGGTGCGGTCTCACACCTCGAATCCGGCCTCCGCCAGCGCGTGATCGATGTCGCGAATCAAATCGTCCGTATCCTCCAGACCCACGGCCAGACGGAAGAAGCCGCGGTGGAACTCAGGCGGGTACAGGTACTGGCGCTCGTCATCCTCACCGAGGAACACGATCAGCGATTGGTCATGGCCGAGCGAGACGGCAGACGTAATCACATTGAGCTTGGAAACGAATCGGTTGTGCCCGTCGTGGTCGGTGTCGAGGCCGAACGACAGCACGCCGCCGAACCCGGAGTCCGGGCGGGCCAGCTGGCTGGCCGCCACCTCGTGGTGCAGGTGCGATTCCAGACCGGGGTACGCCACGAAACGCACCACATCCAGCGATTCGAGATGCTTGGCAATCGCCAAGGCCGAGGCGTCGTAGGGCAGCGCGTAGGTGTTCGCCAGCGTGATGGGGCGACGGATCGCGCCGGTTTCGGCGTCGACCCCGTTGCCGAGGTGAATGGCCAGCGTGCCGAATCCGAGCGGCTGGTCGTCGAATGATTGTCCGTGATGTACAAGATTAGAAGCCATGCGCCCAGCATGCCGGCATGCGCTGTGCCGCCGCAAGCAGGCGACGCCACTCGAAAACCGCGCCATTGCAAGGTTCTGGAACACCATATAAGAAAAATGATTGGTAGAAGTGCGGGGTGCAGCCTTGGTCGGGGCTGTTTGCAGGGCCGAAGCGGACCCTGAAACCACGTTGTGAGACACGCCGATAAAACCGCAGAATTCCGCGGTAAAACAAGGTTCACGTAGAGGTCGATTTGCGTACTTGGAAAATATGTGATTATATAGCCAAGTTGCCTGTTGAGGTCAAACACCGCGGCGGGAAACAGACTGGCGGATTTCCCAAGCGGTCAAAGGGAGCTGACTGTAAATCAGCCGCTTCGTGCTTCAGTGGTTCGAATCCACTATCCGCCACGCCCCGATAGCTCAGTGGTAGAGCACTTCCTTGGTAAGGAAGAGGTCGTGAGTCCAATTCTCACTCGGGGCTCTCTGGCGGGGTAGCTCAGCTGGCTAGAGCGTACGACTCATAATCGTAAGGTCAAGAGTTCGAGCCTCTTCCTCGCTACAAATCGCGCCCGCTAACCGGTGGGCGCGCACTATACCTAAGAACACAGAGGTGAATGACAATGGCTAAGAGCGCCGACATCCGTCCGGGCATCACGCTGGCCTGCACCGAGTGCAAGGAGCGTAACTACATTACGACTAAGAACCGTCGTAATACGCCCGACCGTCTTGAGCTCAAGAAGTTCTGCCCGCGCTGCGGCAAGCAGACCGTGCACCGCGAGACTCGTTGATCGCAAGCATCACAGCTTTACAAAACCCGGCCCATTCGGCCGGGTTTTTGCGTATTGACTCCAGAGCCGAGTAGTAGGGTGCGGAATCAGTATCCGCATCGCGTGAGAAACGGCAGAAATCCCGCGTCTGAACGAACCCCTCGCGGGCGTTCTGTCGTTTCGGGCCGCCAAAACGGCAGAAATCCCGCGCCACCTTCGTTCAGACGCGGGCGTTCTGCCGTTTCAGCCGATGATTGCCTCGATATCGCACCTGCGCCACTAAGATAGTAAGCCATGACAAGCTTTGCAGACATCACCACCATGGGCGTGGGCGGCCCCATCGCCCATTTCATCGAGCCGACCACGCGCGTGGGACTCATCGAAGCCGTGGAGGAAGCCGATTCCAAAGGCCTGCCCTTGGTCGTCGTCGGTGGCGGCTCCAACCTGCTTGTTTCCGATAAGCCTTTTGACGGCGTGGTGGTTCGAGACGCCCGACGCCTCATCACTGTGCCGGACGAGGCTGCACCGGTAGAGGGCGAGGATCGCACCGTGCATGTCAATGCCGAGGCCGGTGCCAATTGGGATGATTTCGTGGCCTTCACCGTAGAGCTCGGGCTCGAGGGCGTCGAGGGACTGTCCGGCATTCCCGGCACAGTCGGCGCTTCCGTGGTGCAGAACATCGGTGCCTACGGGCAGGAAGTCGCCACTTCGGTCGAATCGGTGGAAGTCTGGGATCGAGACACCAAAACAACGCGCGACCTCACACCCGCCGATCTTCGATTCGGCTATCGATACTCCGCACTGAAGACCAGCATGTACGCCGGCCCCGGCCGGCCGGCCGGCCGATTCTTCCCGACGCCACGTTACGTGGTGCTTTCCGTCACCTTTGCCCTGACCCACTCGGCCGAAGGCACGGTAGGTTACGGACAGCTTGCCAAAGCGCTTGGCGTCGAAGTGGGCGACCGTATGGCCACCGCCGACATCCGCAAAGCCGTGCTCGCAGTACGTGCCGCCAAGGGCATGCTCGAGGACCCTACTCGCTACGCCTTGCCTGACATGGCCACCGCCAAGCGCGAGGCCAATATCCTGACCGATCTGGAGCGTCTGGCCTCCCTCAATGAGGCCGCCGGCATTCCCGTTGGCGATGACGGTCTGCCTGCTCCCGACTACAATCGCCACAGCTGCGGCTCGTTCTTTATGAATCCGATTCTGACCGCCGACCAAGCGGCGGCCCTGCCCGAAGATGCGCCGAAGTTCGACGCGACTCTGCCTGACGGCACTCCCGGCACCAAGACGTCCGCCGCCTGGCTCATCGACCATGCCGGCTGCCATAAGGGATATAAGGTCGATGCGGACGCGCCGGCCAGTCTATCCACGCAGCACACGCTGGCCTTGACCAATCGTGGGGGAGCGAGCGCGGCCGATATCGCAGCTTTGGCGCGTGCGGTTCAGCAGGCAGTCAAGAGCGCGTTCGGAGTGGACTTGGTGCCCGAACCGGTCTGCGTCGGTGTGCTGTAATCGCGCTATTGATTGATGGAGTGGGTTATTAATCCCATATATTGCGGACTCTGAGTCTTATTAATAGACAAGACACGCGGGCTCTTCTATACTCGATTGTCGGTATTGTGCGCATTCGGTGCGCAAACAACAGAGAAAAAAGAAGAGCACTATGCAACTGTTCCGTACAAAATCCGTCGAACAGACCATTGCCGAAACCGGTGAAGAGGGCCGCAAGCTCAAGCGCAACCTGACTTGGTGGGATCTGTCAATCATGGGTGTGGCCGTAGCCGTGGGCGCCGGCATCTTCTCGGTGGGCGCGCAGGCCGCCGCCTTCCACGCCGGCCCGGCCGTGATCATCAGCTTCCTGATCGCCGGCATCGTGTGCGGCGCAGCCGTGATGTGCTACGCCGAATTCGCTTCGATGATTCCGGTGGCCGGCTCCGCCTACACCTTCACCTACACCACGGTCGGCGAGATCATGGCTTGGATCATCGGCTGGGATCTGATCCTGGAAATGCTGATGGCCGGCTCCGTGATTTCCAAATATTGGGGCGTATACCTCAACGATTTCATGCGCCTGATGGGCCGGAACGCCAACACCAACCTGACGTTCGGCTCCTTCCACATCGATATCGCCCCGATTATCATCGTGGCGTTCTTTACCACGCTGCTCGTATTCGGCACCAAGATCGGCGCCCGCGTGGACGGTGCTATGACCGTGCTCAAGATCGCCATCGTGTTCTTTGTGGTGATCGTCGGCTTCTTCTACGTCAAGGCCTCCAACTTCACCCCGTTCATTCCGCCGAGCCAGCCGGCCTCCACCGTGGAAGGCTCCTCCGCCGTCACCGGCGTGATGACCCAGCCGTTGTGGCAGTTCGCCACCGGCATGACCCCATCCGTGTACGGCGTTCCTGGCATCCTCTCGGGCGCGGCGCTCGTGTTCTTCGCGTTCATCGGATTCGACGTGGTGGCCACCGCCTCTGAGGAGACCAAGAACCCGCACAAGAACGTGCCGCTCGGCATCGGCGTGGGCATGCTGCTCATCATTGTCATGTACATGCTCGTGGCCGTGGTGACCACCGGCATGGTCTCCTATGCCGATCTCGCCAAGCAAGACAGCCCTTCGCTGGCCACCGCCTTCGAACTGGTGGGCGCCGACTGGGCCGCCAAGATCATCAGCTTCGGCATCGTGCTGGGCCTGGCCACCGTGGTTATGGTGCTGTTGCTCGGCCTGACCCGTATCGTCTTCGCCATGAGCCGCGATGGTCTGCTGCCGCGCGGCCTGTCCAAGACCGGCAAGCATGGCACCCCGGCCGCTCTGCAGATCGTCGTCGGCGCGGTGGTGGCGCTCGTGGCCGCCTTCTTCGACATCGGCGTGCTCTCCGACATGGTCAACATCGGCACCCTGTCCGCCTTCACGCTGGTGGCCATCTCCATCCCGATTATGCGCAAGAAGCGCCCCGACCTGCCGCGCGCCTTCAAGATGCCCGGCAGCCCGTGGATTCCGATCCTCATCGCCGTGGCCAACTTCTGGTTGATGCTCAACCTGTCCGTGCTCACCTGGATTCGTTTCGTGGTGTGGCTCGTGGTCGGCTTCGCCATCTACTTCGGCTACGGCTACTGGCATGCGCGCCTCGGCAAGGGCGACCTGACCGAAACGCTGTCCGCCGAAACCGATAAGGCCGTTAACGGCTGAGAGCGAGGAGCGTCCCAACAGGCGCGTACCCTTGTATCAGTATTTGTTAAGGAGGATTCCATGCCATATGTAATCGCTCAGCCTTGCGTGGATGTCAAGGACAAGGCTTGCGTGGACGAGTGCCCCGTCGACTGCATTTACGAGGGTTCCCGCTCGCTGTACATCAACCCCAACGAGTGCGTCGACTGCGGTGCATGCGAACCGGTGTGTCCCACCGAGGCCATCTTCTATGAGGATGATCTGCCGGACGAGTGGGCTTGGTACAAGGATGCCGCTGTCAACTTCTTCGCTGAAGTCGGCGATTTGGGCGGCGCTTCCGCCAATGGTCCAATCGGCAAAGACCCGGAACAGGTCGCCGCGCTGCCGCCGCAGAACCAGTAAGCTGATTTGCGGATAAGCGCTGCACACAGCGCATAGTTCGGATTGAACCCTCGGTCTATCACGGCCGAGGGTTCGTCGTATCTTAGGAACATACCGTCCAAGAAAGGGGTTCTCATGGGCTTCCACGCATATTCGTCGCCATACGACTGGTCTCGTATCGCCGGTTTCAAAGCCACCGCCAAAACCGTGCCGGGTGGCATGATCGACCTGTCCGTAGGCTCGCCTGTGGACCCGGTGCCGAGCAGTGTCCAGCAGGCGCTGGTTGCCGGCGCAGACGCCCCCAACGCCCATGGATACCCGGTCACCGCCGGCACCGCCGACCTTAAGGCCGCTATCGATACATGGTTCCGCGAACTGCGCGGGGTGGATCTGAAATCCATCAACGCTGCCGCCGTACCCACCGTGGGTTCCAAGGAGGCCGTGGCGCTGATGGCCAGCCTGCTGCACCTTGGCGAAGGCGATGTGGTCGTCCAACCGGCTGTCTCCTACCCGACTTACGAAATCGGTACCCAACTTGCTGGCGCCACCGTGGTCAAAGTCGATGATGTGACCGACGTCGATTCCTGGGTGAATATTCCGAACGTCAAGGCCATCTGGATCAACTCGCCGTGTAATCCCTCCGGCGAGGTCATCTCCGCTGACTGGCTGACCGACATCGTGGCTGCTGCCCGTCGCATCGGTGCCGTGGTGCTCTCCGACGAATGCTATGCGTTAATGGACTGGCGTTCGGTGCGCCGCAATACAGCCGCGTCCTCTGCGCCTGCCGCGTCTGCATCTGCTGCGTCTGTGCCTGCCGCACCGGTGGCCGAATCCAACGAGCCCGCCTCCGATACCGCATTCAGTCTCTCCGCCACGCCATGTGCCCTGAATCCACATGTGTGTGAAGGTTCGGCAGCTGGCATCCTGGTGCTCTACTCGCTGTCCAAGCAGTCCAACATGGCCGGCTACCGTACGGCTCTAATTGCCGGCGATTACCGGCTGGTCAAGGAAATGGCCGAATACCGCAAGCAGATCGGCCAGATTATCCCTGGCCCAGTGCAGGCCGCCATGGCCGCAGGCCTGAAGGACACAGCCGCTGTGCACGAGCAATGGAGGCGTTACCGTCGCCGCCTATCCGCGCTGGTTGACGCACTGAAGGCATATGGCTATTCGGCACAAATGCCCTCCGGCGCGCTGTACGTATGGGTCAAGGCCAAGTCCGGCGACTGCTGGGCCGATATGGCCGAGCTCGCCAAGATCGGCATCATCCCCAGCCCCGGCGAATTCTACGGCGCTCCCGCCTACCTGCGTTTCTCCGCCACCGCCACCGACGAGGCCATCCGTTCCGCCTGCGAACGTCTCACGGCGTAATGAGATCGTAAGTGGCGTTGAGCCGTTCACGCCCCAAACTGGGCGGCCTTGTTGCCGAATTTGCGGCGCACAGCGTCCAGTGCGGCCTCGGCATCATGCAAACGCGCCTGTGAGGTCTGGCCGCGGGCATTGTCGGCCTCTTCGAGCATGTCATCCAGTGAAGGCTGCACGGCCGTAGCCGCCGCCTTACTGAGCGAAGACGTGCTCATACCGGCCAAGCGAATAGTTTTGGGCAGGGGAGTGGCAGACTCCGCCGAGGCCGGTAGCCCCAGCATGACTTTCAGCTGCCGCACGCATTCCGGGTACAGCACGCCGGCCGTATCGGTCGGCCGCTCCATCGTAAAAGACCGGGTCTGATAGCTCAGGTCGGCGAACCGCAACTTCACCGTCAGCGTGCGCGCCACCAGCCCCTTGCGCCGCAGCGTGCTGGTTACTTCGTCGCAGGCCGAACGCAGTAGCCCACACACCACGCGCATATCGCGTGTATCCTCGGCCAAGGTTTCCTCGGACCCAATGGATTTCTCCTCGCGTACCGTGGTAATTTCGCGGGAATCCAACCCGTGCGAGGCCGCCCATAATCCACGTGCCGCAGCCGGGGAGCCAGTGGCACGAGTCAATGCAGCCTCATCCAGCTGAGCCAATTCAGCCACCGAATGCACGCCCCAAGCATTAAGCCGCTTCTCCAAAGACGGCCCGATTCCCGGAATACCACGCAATGGCATCATCTGCACGAATTCGGCCGAGCGGGCCGCGGGAATCAGCAGCATGCCGTCCGGCTTGGCATTGGTCGAGGCCATTTTGGACACCAGTTTGTTACAGGCGATACCCACTGAACACGTCACGTGGAAGCGCTCGGCCACCTGAGCGCGAATCCACGCGCCGATCGCGCTCGGCCGCCCCCACTCCAGCAGTGCGGCGGACACATCCATATAGCCCTCGTCCACCGAAACCTGCTCGAACCGGTCGGTGACGGTCAAAAACACCTCATGCATGATTCGGTGCGACATCATGCGGTAATACGCCATATCCACTGGCAGAAAAATGCCGTTCGGGCACAACCGATGGGCGCGCGCGGCCGGCATCGCCGAATTGATGCCGTATTTCCGGGCTTCGTAGCTCGCGGCGGACACCACCGCGCGCGGCCCGGTGCCGATGATTACCGGCTTGCCTTTGAGCCCGGGGTTGCGCGCCACCTCCAATGAGGCATAGAAGGCATCCATGTCGATATGCAGCACGGTGCATCCGGTCTCGTCGTGGCCCCAATCGCGTTTGGCGGCCTCAAGTCTCGGTGCGGTGCTCATGCCACCATTGTAGGAATGCCGAACGAGGTCATGCTCACTATGTGGCGCGCATGATGCGGCGCTCATTGTCATAATGCCGAATATCGCCGGAATTCCAAGGGTTTACGCACTGTGCGGCTGTTTCGCATGGTGGGTGCGATTCCACGGAATCGTCCACATTGCGTCACTGTCCGTAACGCCTTCCAAGTCAATGCGCGCTGTCCCGGCTCTCCGAGTAGCGTAAACCTCATGAAGAAGGCAGTGGTCGGTATCCTCAACCGTGTTCCCGTGGTTCTTATCGTGATTGGTGAGGCACTGGTGATTTATTTGGCTACGGCCGTCGCCAAACTTGCGTTCACCCAGCTCGATCCGCTGTACTCGGTGTGGTATCGCGTGGGATTCATGGCGGTGCTGTTGCTGCTGTGGCGCAGGCCCTGGAACAAGGCGAAGCGAGCGCAACTGTTTCACCGCGACGCCCGCAGCTGGGGGCTGGTCGTACTGCTCGGCTGCTCGCTGGTGCTGATGAATACCCTGTTTTATGTGGCCATCAGCAATATGGATATGGGCATTGCCGTGTCTATCGAATTTTTGGGACCGCTTTCGGTGGCGGTGATTACCGGCAAAAGCTGGCGCGAGCGGGTCGGTATCGGTATCGCGGCGGTCGGTGTGGTGCTGTTAGCTGGCATATCATTGGCCAATCCGTCCGGCAATGGCACGTTTTTGTATGGTCTGATTGCGATTTTGATCGGCGGGTCGATGTGGGGCATGTATATCATCACCGGCCGGCGCGTGGCGGCTGGCGGCAATTCGCTGGATAATCTGTGCATCGCCGTGACCATCGGCTGGCTGGTCCAGTCCCTGTTCCTTGGCGTGCCGGCTGTGGCTCATGTGGTTCACCCCAAGGCCGATGCCACGTGGGCGCTTGAGCCCGGCGGCTCGCTGAAGCTGCTGGCTCTGCTGTTTGTGATTTCCCTGATGGCCTCGTTCATTCCCTATGTGGTGGAGCAGATCACGCTGCGACGCACCACATCCGGCGCATTTTCGGTAATGCAATCCATCAATCCCGCCATGGCGGTGGCCGTGGGACTGGCGTTCGGCGAGATTCCCAGCGTTGGTGAAATCGTCGGTGTGGCGTTGGTGATTTGCGCGGTTATCGTTACGTTCTCCGGCGACGCCGCACCCGCGGACGTTCAATAATGTGTCGTTCGGCACGCCGTATCCGCAGGACGTGGTACAGTAATTTACTGTTGCGCATTATTGCGTAACGTGGAGTCATGCCTGAGTGGCCGATAGGGGCACCCTGCTAAGGTGTTAGTCGTGTAAACGGCTCGAGGGTTCGAATCCCTCTGACTCCGCCGATTAAGGTTCCGGGTGAAAGCTCGGAACTTTTTTGTTTTCCGGAAACTCCGGGTTAAGTAACTCCTGAAATAACCGAGGACGGGCGGTCTCCGCTTGTGGTAAGCGGAGTCGGAGGTACGCCATTGTCCGTCCGCCTCCAAACCGCCATTTTAGTGGGCGAACGAGTGCGGCACGTCGGGAAAAGTCCGAGCGACGAAAGAAAAATGTCCACTAAGTGAGACTTTTGCGTGGTGTTTGTGAATGGTGATTGAAGATTAACCGGTTTATATATTGCTTGTCCAATCGCTTGCTCATCGCCTCCCTCCCCGCAGTACTTGACCGAGATGGGCGGTACCCTAGAGAGAGAAGAAGAGTTCCGAAGGGCGGGCAAAGATGAGCCATATCGCTGGGCAGGGGCAACATCGCTCCAACTCGACACGAACCAACCGTGCGGCGCTGATTATCGTGTTCGTGATCGTGCTCGCCGTTGCGCTGGGCATCGGCGCATGGTTCGCAACCCATCGCACGGACGGCAATGGCCCCGCACACGCCGGAGTGTCGGACGTCGCGTTGAATAAAGCGAAGAACACGCCCAAACCGGTGACCGAACATCACGGCAATTCACCGGATTGCCCGGATACGGACTGCATCGCCATGCTGGTCAACGGCGATTTGTTGTTCCATGAGGGATTGTGGAGCCATTTCCAAGGCCCGAACCCCAACGCCACGGATGGCACCGCCTTCAACTTCGACCCGCTGTTCGCGCCGATGAAGCAGTACATTCAGGCTTCGGACATCGCCGTGTGCGAATTCGAAACCCCGATCGCCCAGCGCGGCGGCCCATATGCCGCGTACCCGATCTTCAACATTCCGCCGGAAGTGGCGGATGCCGCCCGCAACGTGGGATACAACGCCTGCACACACGCCACCAACCATTCCTGGGATCAGGGGGCGGATGGCATCGCCCGTCTGTGGGACACGCTTGAGGCCAATGGCATCGCCCAGACCGGCTCGTACAAAACCGAAGCCGACTCCACCAAACCGTTGGTCATCGATTCCCCGACCGGCGGCGGCAAGCTGGGTCTGGTCACCGGCACGGTCTCCCTCAACGGCATGACCGCCGACGAGGACTGGCAGGTGGATCGTCTGCGCGAAGACGGCGACCCGAATCACGACAGCGACATCCAGCGCGCGGTAGACAAGGCCAACAAGGCCCGCGAGCAAGGTGCCGATGTGGTGGCCATCGCCATGCACTCGGTGCAGGAATACCTTGATTACGCCGATTCCTGGCAGATTTCGGAAGCCCATGAGCTTGCCGACACTGGTGCCTTCGACGTTATTTACGGTGCCGGTTGCCATTGTGCGCAGCCCATCGAGAACTATAACGGCACGTGGATTATCTACGGTCTGGGCAACGCCGTCACCGAGTCGGCGAACACGCCGGAAACCTTGGTCAACAATCAGGGTGTGACCGCACGCATCCAGTTCGCCGGCAAGAAGGGCGTCAAGGGGTCGTGGCGCGTCAACCGCATCGATTGGGTGCCCACCGCCAACGTGCATCAAGGCAACTACCAATGGTGCCCGATATCCAGCGACCATCCCATAGGCACATGTTGGGACGAAGCCTACGACGCTCAGATACGCCAACGCATCTGGGATGTCATCTATTCGATGGGCGCGGACCAGAACGTCGTCAAGGAATGGAACATCACGCAGGAGCAGGCGGCAAAGCAATAGTTGCTCGGCTTGGTCTCAAGGAGGGGAAGCCGCAAGGTGACGCTTTTCCCGCCGGCCTCCTAATGTGGAGCCCATGACCGAGATTTACGAAACCCAAAGCGAACGCACCGATCTGCCCCTCGTCGTGATGCCGTCCGTGCTTGACTCGATGATCGAGCCCATCAAGGCCCAGTTCCCCGCGCTCCACGACGTTGCCCGCGTGCGTATGTTCGAGGAATTCACGTCCGACGAGGCGACCATAGCCGAGCGTCTGAAGGATGCCGACGCCCTGCTGGTGGGCGGCTACCACATTTCGGACGATCTGCTGCGCACCATCAGCGGGCAGGGGCACGTCAAGTGCATCGTGTTCTGCGGTACCGGCGTCGCCAGCTACCTCAATCTCGATAAGGCGCGCGAGCTGAAGATCCGCGTCTGCAACGCCGAACATTATGGCGATCACGCCGTGGCCGAGCACACCTTCGCCCTTCTGTTCGAGCTCATCCGCCGCGTTGGCCAACTCGATAAGGACGTCAAGGCCGGCAACTGGGCGTGGGCCAGCGGCGATGGACTGCAACTCGCCGGCCGTCGCATGGGCATCATCGGACTGGGCGGCATCGGCTCCACCGTGGCCGGCATCGCCCGCGCCCTCGGCATGGAGGTCGCCGCATGGAATTCGCATGTGCCGCCCGAGCATTTCGAACGCTCCGGTGCCACTCCGGTCGACGATCTCAACAAGCTCATCGAAACCAGCGACGTCATCTCCGTCCATCTGCCGCTGAACAACGCCACGCGCGGCATCGTCACCGCCGAGAACCTTGCGCATGTGAAGCCCGGCACCCTGTTCATCAACACCGCCCGCTCCGAAGTCATCGAATCCGGTGCGCTGCTTGCCCGACTGCAAAAGGGCGATGTTCCCGCCGCACTCGACGTGTTCGACCATGAGCCGCTGACCGCCGACGACGCCATCTGCCATGTGCCCGGCATCGTCCTGACCCCGCACGTCGGCTGGCGTGCCGACGGCGCGTTCAAGGAGCTCACCCGCCAGATGATCGCCTGCCTGACCGCCTACTTCGCCGGCGAAGACTATAACGTCGTCGTCTCCGAACGCTGATAGCCCTGCCTAGCCTCGCGCTCAATCGAACACCCAGCCAGTCGACCACCGGAACACGCTCATGCAGACGATTCTCAACACGCCCGACGATCCTGCCCACGATTCGCTCGTCGAAAAAAAGTCCGAATTTATCGGCGACGCCGCCCATGTCGATACGCTCGACGAGGCGCTCGCGTTCGTGGCTGCGATCCGTGAGCAGCATCCGAAAGCCCGACACGTGGCGTATGCCGCCGTGTGCGGAGGCGCGGATGGGCGACTGTCCGAACGCATGAGCGATGACGGCGAGCCGTCCGGTACCGCCGGCAAGCCGATTCTCGACGTACTCAAGCAGTCGGGCACCACCGATTGCGTGGTTGCCGTCACCAGATATTTCGGTGGTATTCTGCTGGGCTCCGGTGGGCTGGTCCGCGCGTACTCATCCGCCGCATCATTGGCGATGAAAGCCGCCCGCGCCGCCCGCATCATGACCGCCAAGCGATACCGGGTTCGCCTCGAATACCCGCAGTTGGCCCGATTCCAGCAGATCCTGGCGCAGCTTGGTGGCAGTCAGGAGGATGAATCGTATGCGGTGAACGTCGAGTTGACCGCGGTGGTGCCGCAGGATGATTGCGCGCGATTCGAGGAGCGTGTGCGGGAAGCGTTCAATGCCGCTGTGGTGCCGGCTCCGATTGACATGGTCAACATTCCGGTTCCGCTCGCGTGACGCCTGTATGACTAAGCTGGGCATCATGACCGACGAGAACACCACCAGCCAGCAGACCCAGCCCACCGAGGCCGCAACCGAGGCCGCGGCCGAGACTGCAACCGACACGGACGCCCAGCAGCAGGACCAAGGCGCGCAGTCCGCAGCCGAGTCCGCCGCTCCGGTGGATTTCGAACCGCTGACCGCTACATACGAGCGTCTGCGCCATTCCACCGACCCGGCCGAACTGTCCGAATTCGCCCGTCGGCCGTTGCCTGACCGTGCCGATCAGGCGGCGTTCTCCCGCGCCACCGCACTTTTGGAGGCTGTGGCCGGCAACCCGCACACCCCGGTGGCCGATCGTGTGTTCCTCGCCGACACCATGCCGTTCCCGAACGTATTGGTCAAACTCTCCGAAGACCCCGAACCGTCCGTGCGTCAAGCCGTGGCCGCCAACGGGGACGACAAGAATTGGCTGGTCGGCCGTCTGACCAAGGACCCGGTGCCTGCGGTCCGGGATACGGCGTTGAAAAACAAGCGCACCAGCTGGAAGATGCGGCTTGAGGGTGCGCAGGACCCCACTGCGGATGCGGAGACATTGGATTTCTTGGGCGTACTTGGCACCGAATCCGAAGAGGGAGCACCGGCGGTGCTTTCTTCGATGGTCCGCCGTGCCGTGGCACTGAACCCCAATACGTCCGAAGCGATGCTTGCCAAATTGGCCAACGACCCCTCGGCCGAGGTGCGGCACGCCGTGGAAAGCCGCCGCTAAGCACACTATTGCTGTGTTTTGCCGCGCAAATTTGGCCGGCAATCACCCCCTGTCCACCATTGTGAGCGCTCACATCTCACTATGTGAGGGTAAAAAGTACATAATTTGGCGGAATCATGGCATTTTTCTTACGGTGTGGCGCAATCAAACGGCGTTAGACTGGGGCTATGAGTGAGATTACCGAGAGTGAAGAGCGTCTGGCCCGTCCGTTGATTCGACTGGCCAAGTTGGTCGGTGTCGGCACGAGTTATTTGGGCATGAGCCATGACTACCACGAGATAGACGATGACGTCCTGATCGAGGTGCTGGCAGCGCTGGGCATCGACGCCTCCAGCGAGAGCGCCCAACTCATCGCCATCCGACGCATTCTGAACGAGCGTTACGCCCGATTGGTGGCACCCACCGTGCTGCATATCGCCGGTAGCGAGGACCGGGTGCTGGTGAACACCGGTATTCTGGACGTGCCTTCGGCGAGCATCACGCTGGAGAATGGCGAGCCATATCAAGGCACCATTGAAGTTGGTCCTGGAGATGGATCCCAGGCCTACGACTTGGATGGTACGTTCATTTCGAATGCGGCTGTGGTCATTCCCGCCGATCTGCCGATTGGTTACCATACGCTGCACGTCAAGGTCGCCGACCGTGTGCAAGACGCCACTTTGATCAGTGCACCTGATCGCGTCGATCTGCTTGACCCGATGAAGGGCGGCAGTCTGTGGGGCTGGATGGCCCAGCTGTACTCGATTCGCTCCTCCAACTCCTGGGGCGTGGGCGATTACGAGGATCTGAAGACCATGCTGGTGGACGCCAAGCAGAAGACCGGTGCCGACTTCGTGCTCATTAATCCGGTGCATGCCGCCGAGCCGGTGTCCCCGCTCACCCCGTCGCCGTATCTGCCGGTAAGCCGTCGCCTGATCAACTTCACGTACATCCGTCCTGAGGCGATCGCCGAATATGCCACGCTCAGCGAGGGCGACAAGAATGCCGTCGACGGACTGCATGCCGACACCGAACCGCTGAACGGTGATTCCCAGCTCATCGACCGTGACGCCATGTGGCGCAGCAAGATGCACGCCCTGTGGATTATCTTTAAGGCCGGCCGTACCGCCGAACGCCAAAGCGTATTCGACCAATTCAAGGCGGACTGTGGTTCCGACTTGGAGGCGTATGCCACGTGGTGCCTGTGCTACGACAAGTGGGGAGCACCCAACGGCGAGGAGAGCAACTGGGAGCGCAAGTTCAATCGCAACTCCCCGGAAATCGCCAATCTGCGCAAGCAGTACCCGGACACTTTGGACTTCTACCGCTGGCTGGAATGGATTGCCGCCGAGCAGCTGTCCTCCGCCCAACAGGCAGCCAAGGACGCCGGCATGCATATCGGCATCATGTCTGATATGGCCGTCGGCGTGCACCCCTCCGGCGCTGACGTGTGGTGGAATCCCGAGCGCTTCGCCAAGGGAGCCACGGTCGGCGCACCGCCGGACATGTTCAACCAGCAAGGCCAGAACTGGAGCCAGCCGCCGCTGAGCCCGATCAATCTGGAGACCACCGGCTACGAGGCCTACCGCAATATGGTGCATGGCATGTTCGCCCGTGCCGGTGCGGTGCGCATCGATCACATCCTTGGTCTGTTCCGCCTGTGGTGGATTCCCGAGAACCGTTCGGCTATGGATGGCGCTTACGTGTACTACGACTCAGACATCATGCTGGGCGTTCTGGCCATCGAGGCCTCTCGCGCCGGCGGCGTGGTCGTAGGTGAGGACCTCGGCGTGGTGCCGGACCATGTGGCCGATTCCCTGTCGAGCCACGGTATTCTCGGTTGCGCCGTTGAATGGTTCGAGCAGTGCGACGGCGTGTTCCGCGCCCCCTCCCAGTGGCGTCCGTATGCATTGGCCTCCGTGAATACGCACGATTTGCCGCCGGCCGCCGGTTACCTGGGATACGAGCACGTCAAGATTCGTGAGCGTCTGGGCTTGCTGACCGGCCCGGCCGAGGAATTCGAAGCCTCCGCCAAGGCCGAGCAGGATGCGATGCTGGCCATGCTGGCCGAGCAGGGTTATCTTGATGCCGACTTTGCCGAACATCGTGAGGATCACGAGGCGGATATCGTCGACGCGCTGTACCACGCACTGAAGGGTTCGCCGTGCAAGCTGCTCGCCGCCTCGATCACCGACGCGGTGGGGGAGAAGCGTGCGCAGAACCAGCCGGGCACCAACAACGAATACCCGAACTGGCGCATCCCACTGGCCGACGCCAAGGGCAACGTGGTACCGCTCGAAACCCTCTTCGACACCCCCGGTGCCCAACGCTTCGCCCAAATCTTCAATTCCTGACCCGCTTTACCTCCCTCTGACGAGCCGAGTCGTTAAGCGGACAGTCCAGTGGACTGTCCGTAGACGAGGCCTGAAAGAAGCGATAGCTGAGAGAAGGCAGGGAATTGCCTCACCGTAGGTGAGTCGGTTAGCCGAAGTGGGTGGGAGAGAAACCATAAATAGGGGAAGAGAAGCCATAAACCCAATGGAGTGTCCCCAGTTGCCCTATGTCAAGCCCGGCGATATACTAGTGGATTGTTGTGTTTCCCTAAGGGGTCCTTCAAAGCGCTATCCCACTCGCCATCGAGGACTTTCAGGGAGCCCACGGATAATGAGGTTCGACGCCTCTTGGATGCGGCCCTGACCAAGCCACACCAAGCAGCTGAGACCCGGAACACAATATAGAAAAGGTAATCCAGTGAAAACTTTCACTCCGAAGCCAGCTGATCTGACTCATGACTGGTACGTCATCGACGCCACCGACGTGGTGCTCGGCCGTCTCGCCACCCAGGCTGCAATCCTGCTGCGCGGCAAGAACAAGCCGAGTTTCACTCCTCACGTCGATTGTGGCGACAACGTCGTCATTATCAACGCCGAGAAGGTGAAGCTGACCGGCAACAAGCTTTCGGACAAGCAGTATGTCCGCCATTCGGGCTATCCCGGGGGCGTGCGGGTAACCACTCCTGCGGAGTACCTCAAGAAAAAGCCCGAATTCATCATCGAAAAAGCTGTCAAGGGCATGCTTCCCCGCACGCGTCTGGGCGCCGCTCAGCTGCGTAACCTGAAGGTGTATGCCGGGGCGGAGCATCCTCATGCCGCACAGGCCCCTAAGACCGTCAAATTAAACGAGATCAAGTAATGAGTATGGAAGTTGTAAATACCGTAGGACGCAGGAAAGCCGCTGTGGCTCGCGTTTACGTGAAACCCGGCAAGGGGAACATTACGATCAACCGGAGGCCTTTGGCCGCTTATTTTCCGTTGGAGATTTTCCAGTACGTCGTAAAGCAGCCGCTGCTGGTTACGAACACCGCTGAGAATTTCGACATCACCATCAATCTCGATGGCGGCGGAATCAAAGGTCAGGCCGAGGCTGCCCGTCTCGGAATCGCGCGCGCGCTGTGCGAAATCGACGCCGAAATGCGTCCGGTTCTGAAGAAGAGCGGCTTCATGACGCGCGACCCGCGCGAGGTGGAGCGTAAGAAACCCGGTCAGCCCGGCGCACGTCGCAAGTTCCAGTTCAGCAAACGTTAGTTTCCCGTCTTGCGTTCGCGGAAAGCACAGCGAGGGATCAAATGGCGGAGACTGCGCCCGAGGCGTGCTACTCCGGTGTTGCCCTGCTGCGGAAAATCGCGGGGATTGTCCCGTACACTACCGCCGCGATTGATGTAAAGAGAATTTTAATCAGAAGATTTAACGATCAGAAAAAATGTCAAGAACTGATTTTAATCAATTACTGGAGGCCGGCGCCCATTTCGGTCACCTGAAAAGAAAGTGGAATCCCAAGATGGCTCCCTATATCTTCATGGAGAAGAACGGCATCCACATCATCGATCTGCACAAGACCGTCGCCAAGATCGACGAAGCTGCCGCAGCCCTCAAGCAGATTGCCAAGAGCGGCCGTCGCGTACTCTTCGTAGCGACGAAGAAGCAGGCCAAGGATGTCGTGGCGGAGACGGTTGCCGCCGTGAATATGCCTTATGTGACCGAACGCTGGCCGGG
>OGTB01000258.1_pt1 | contig 45789 bp, 39 predicted proteins | sample 1553611 | NCBI WGS metagenome assembly OGTB01 (sample SAMEA2580032, study PRJEB22360) | human gut metagenome | biome: human gut; feature: human-associated habitat; material: faeces | place: Denmark | collected 2008/2010 | reverse complement strand
CTGACGATCTCCGCCGTGACAGGGCGGCATGTTAGACCACTACACCACCGGGCCGCACGTAAGTTACTTGAATAGTATACCCATTAATGCTAAATTTGTCAAGCGTAATTAAAGAACTCTTTAGGATGCGGTCAAACCGCTCCATTCAGCACTTTTTCCCCTGCTTTGAAAATAAAAATTCCCGGCATCCTGCCATGCAGTCTGCCGGGGAATTTTATTGATCTCCCTTGCCGTACATATCCCACTGCATTTCCATAATATGGAAACGGTCTTCTGAGCTGTGTTTTTGCAGGTGAAGAATATCCTTCTGCTGTTCCTTGTTTTCTTCCAGCGCTTTTTCTGCTTCCCAGCGGATATCATTCAATTGATCATCATAGCGGGAGGCTTCTATATTCATCATCCTTGTCTGCAGATCCGTAATCAGAACCTGCTGGTAAATCGTCATTCCCGTCAGGGCGATCAGTGCAAGGTATAAATACTTCTTATCCTTCCAGCCGATTTTAGCTTTCCAATTGCTCACGGATACTTTATTCCTCTATGCCTTCATCCAGTTTTGTATCTACATTCAGAAGTGTCAGATGATCCTTGGTGAATTTGATCCATAAACGGGCTGCTCTGGACAAGTAGCGGCCTTTCTTCCAGATCGCATAGAGATGATGCGTCATGCGCGGTTCTGTCATGACACGGGTGACAACCTTGCTGTTTTCGCTGTTTGCCGGGCAAAGGCGGGAAGGAAGGATGGCAACGCCAAGTCCGCTCATGACGGTCTGCAGCATCAATTCACGCTGGCTGGTTTCAAATACAACCTTCGGAGTGAATCCGATCTTCTTGCAGTTGGCAAGAATGTCGTCATGAAGATTGAAATCATCACGGTAAAGAACGAGCGGATAGTCTGCCAGAAGTTTCATCGGGACTTCCTTGTGTTCTTCCAGCGGATAGCCCTTTGGCATGACGACGCACATCTCATCTTCAGAAAGGAAGAAAGATTCAAAATCCTTATTCGGGATGGTGCAGATGATGCCTACATCAATGACGCCTTCCTGAACGGATGATTCAATGACTTTGGAACCATGTTCATACAATTTGATGGCAATCTGCGGATATGTTTTCTTGAATTCACCCAGAAGCTTTGCGAATACATGGGCATCCGTAATAGGCGGAAGTCCGATCTCAATCGTATCCTGCTTCAGATTGAATTCGTTTTCAAAGTCTGATTTCAAATGTTCAAAAACAAACAAGCAGCGCTTAGCATAGTTCAGGAAGATGGTTCCAGGAGCTGTGATTTCTACAGTCTTCGCATTTCTGATAAAGAGCGTAACCCCCAGCTCTTCTTCAAGTGATTTGATCATACGGCTGATTGCAGACTGTGAAATGTGCAAATTTCTGGCCGCCTTGCTGAAGCTCTTCTGCTCCGCCACTTCCATAAAATACTTCAGGTGACGATAGTCCATGGCATATTCCTCCTGTTTCCGTATATGCTTTTCTTTATCATAGGAAAGCAATTGAATGCATGCGCCCGGGGCCAATTCTTCTTGTGGAATAATTGAGTTTATCTTATAATAATAATGTATCTACCTCTGCTAGATGCACCCTGAAAAAGCGCAATGTTTTGCATAACTCTGGCTGAGTAAAACGCTGGATACCTATGCAAATTTATCATAAAATCATTGTACATAATTTTCAGGGTTCTTGCAAGAGAATCAGCGGCTTGAGGTTGTTTTTCAGAGTATAAAAAAGGCATGTGTTCACGAATGAGTGAAATGATCCATCACCAGGGCCTTTCAAGCTCTTTTCTGCTTCATCTGCTGCTTCCATTGTGCATATGTCCCTCTTGAGGGCATTTTAGGAAAAGTCTGAAAGCCCAGATTTTTCTGTAAAGAAAAAGGAGTGTTTATTTGTGAGAAAAGTAAAAACAATGGATGGCAATACAGCTGCTGCGTATATTTCCTACGCTTTCACAGAAGTAGCTGCTATTTATCCAATTACCCCTTCTTCTCCGATGGCTGAAGTGGTAGACGAATGGTCCGCACACGGAAAGAAAAACATTTTCGGCGACACCGTACATGTTGTTGAAATGCAGTCCGAAGGCGGCGCATCCGGCGCATTCCACGGCTCTCTGCAGAGCGGTGCGCTGACTACTACCTATACAGCATCGCAGGGCATGCTCCTCATGCTTCCAAACATGTATAAAGTAGCTGGCGAACTTCTTCCGGGCGTTTTCCATATCGCTGCCCGTGCACTGGCCAACCATGCTTTGTCCATTTTTGGCGATCATCAGGATGTCATGAGTGCAAGAGCTACCGGCTGCGCTATGCTGGCTGAAGCTAACGCACAGGAAATCATGGATCTTTCCGGCGTCGCTCATCTGGCTGCCATCAAAGGCCGCGTTCCTTTCATCAACTTCTTCGATGGTTTCCGTACAAGCCATGAAATCCAGAAGATTGAAGTCCTGGATTATGATGAACTGGCTCCTCTCATCGATCAGGAAGCACTGGCTGATTTCAGAGCAAGAGCTCTGAACCCGAATCACCCGGTCATCCGCGGCACAGCAGAAAATCCGGATGTCTACTTCCAGCACTGCGAATCCGCAAACCCCTATTACAATGCACTTCCTGACATCGTTCAGGGCTACATGGACAAGATCAGCGCTATCACCGGCAGAGAATATCACCTCTTTGACTACTATGGTGCTCCGGATGCTGACCGCATCGTCATTGCCATCGGCTCTGTCACGGATATCTGCAAAGATGTCACAGACGCCCTTAATGCACATGGCGAAAAGGTAGGCGTACTGAACGTCCACCTCTTCCGTCCGTTCTCCGTCAAGCATTTCCTGTCCCAGATTCCGGATACAGTCAAGAAGATTGCTGTCCTCGACAGGACAAGAGAACCGGGCGCCATCGGCGAACCGCTGTATCTTGACGTTGTCAGCGCCATCGCTTCTTCCGGCCGTTCCATCAAGGTATGCGGCGGACGTTACGGCCTTGGTTCCAAGGACGTTGTTCCGGAAGACATCATGGCTGTCTATGAACACCTCAAGGAAGAAACACCGCGCCACAACTTTACACTGTCCATCAACGACGATGTGACAAACCTCTCTCTGGCACCGGTTCCTGTACCGGAAATGCCAAGCAAGCTTGTATCCTGCAAATTCTGGGGCTTCGGTTCTGACGGCACCGTCGGCGCAAACAAGAGCGCCATCAAGATCATCGGCGACCACACTGACCTCTATGCACAGGGCTACTTCGCTTATGATTCCAAGAAATCCGGCGGCGTAACAATCTCCCACCTCCGTTTCGGACCCGATCCGATCAGAAGACCATACCTGATCAGCAAAGCAGACTACATTGCCTGCCACCGCCCATCCTACATTTACAAGTATGACCTTCTCCGCGGACTCAAGCCAGGCGGCATCTTCCTCCTGAACTCCACATGGAGAAAAGAAGATCTCGACAGAGTCCTCCCGGTCGGCATGAAGAGAAAACTCGCTGCTCTCCACGCAAAATTCTACATCATCGATGCATTTGAAATTGCAAAGGAAATCGGCCTTGGCGGACGCATCAACATGATCATGCAGTCTGCATTCTTCCATCTGACCCACATCATTCCTGATGAAGACAGCATCAGATACCTGAAGGAATCCAACGAACACTCCTACGGCAAGAAGGGCCAGGATGTCGTTGACATGAACAACCGCGCTGTTGATGCAGGCATGCAGGGCATTGTTGAAGTACCGGTTCCTGAAGAATGGGCTCACGCAACAACCGGAGGCTCCATTGCCAGAGTAGAACGTCCTGATTTCGTAAAGAACGTCTGCGATGTCATGAACCGTCAGGAAGGCGATGATCTCCCTGTTTCCACCTTCACCGGCATGGAAGACGGCACATTCCCGTCCGGCACTTCCAAGTATGAACGCCCGACCGCTGCTATCAACGTTCCTGAATGGATTGCTGAAAACTGCATCGAATGCAACCAGTGCGCTATCGTCTGCCCACATGCAACAATCCGTCCTGTACTCGTTACAGAAGAAGAAGCAGAAGCTGCTCCTGAAGGATTCATCGTCAAGGAATTCAGAGGACCAGTCAAAGGCCTCAAGTTCCGCATCATTATCGATCAGGAAGACTGCTATGGCTGCGGCATCTGCGCTAACGTATGCCCGTCTCCGAAGAAAGCTCTTGTCATGAAACCGCTTGATACCCAGATTTCCAAGCAGAATCTCTGGGATTATGCAATGAAGCTTCCGGAAAGAACGAACCCGATCGGAAAGACAACCGCCAGAGGCACTGCCTTTGAACCGACCTACTTCGAATTCTCCGGCGCTTGCGCAGGATGCGGCGAAACACCTTATATCAATATGGTAACCAGACTGTTCGGTGATCGCATGGTCATTGCCAATGCTACAGGCTGCTCCTCCATTTACGGTGCAAGCTCCCCGTCCATGCCATATACAAAGAACCTTCGCGGACAGGGTCCTGCATGGGCTAACTCCCTCTTCGAAGACAACGCTGAATACGGTCTTGGCATGCACCTCGGCGAACAGAAACTCCGTGACCGCCTTGTTCAGAGAATTACAAATGCTCTTCCTTCCGCAACCGGCGATGTCAAAGAAGCTATGGAAGAATGGCTTGACAAGAAGGATGTAGGCGCAGGCACACGTCTCCGCGCTGAAACACTTGAAAGCGCTCTGGAAGCAGAAGTCTCCGCTCATCCGGAATACAAGGATCTCCTTGAACTGAAAGACCACTTCATCAAGAAGAGCCAGTGGATCTTCGGCGGCGACGGCTGGGCTTATGATATCGGCTTCGGCGGCCTCGATCAGGTTCTTGCATCCGGCGAAGACGTCAATGTCCTCGTTCTCGATACCGAAGTTTACTCCAACACCGGCGGACAGTCCTCCAAGTCCACACCGGCTGCTGCCATTGCAAAATTTGCAGCTTCCGGCAAGAAGACAAAGAAGAAAGATCTCGGCATGATTGCTGTTTCCTATGGATACATCTATGTAGCTCAGATTGCTCTTGGCGCTGACATGAACCAGGCATTCAAGGCTATTGCAGAAGCAGAAGCATATCCGGGACCGTCCCTGATCATTGCATACTCTCCATGCATCAACCACGGCCTGAAAGCCGGAATGGGCATGTCCTCTGCTGAAGAGAAACGCGCTGTAGAATGCGGTTACTGGTGCAACTGGCGCTACAACCCGACTCTTCTCGAAGAAGGAAAGAACCCGTTCCATCTCGACAGCCGTGAACCGAAGGGCAACTTCAGAGAATACCTCATGGGCGAAGTCCGTTACTCCTCCCTGGCAAAACTCTTCCCTGAAGAAGCAGAAGCACTCTTCGAAAAGACCGAAAGAGATGCCCTCCAGCGCAGAGAAAACTATGTACGTATCCAGAAATCCTACGATCTGGAAATCGAAGCTAAAAAAGCTGCTGAACAGAAATAAGGATCTGAAGTCTGCTATGCAGGCACATGCTCTATAATGCTGAATAAGAAATCCTGCGGGGTACGGCCCTGCAGGATTTTTTATTGATTCCTTATCACTGCCATTCATTTGCCACTTTTCTCCCGTTATGTTACGATGAGGGTAAGAGAATACAAGGAAGTCATCATTTCGCGATCTCTCATATTTTCCAAAGGAGGCTGTCACGATGAGTACTGATGCCGTTTCAGAAAAGAAAGGTCTGCTTCATGAATTAAAGGATGGATTTTCCATTGATTTGACAGAGGAAGAATATCTGGCAAAGGAAGCGGAAATCCGAAAAATTGCAGACAAGCTCACAATCAATATGGATGTATTGAATTTGCTGGAAAAGGATTACAAGCTGCGTCTTCACGTCCTTTCCATTATATCCTATTTCGGATTCAGGGAAGTAACAGGAGAAGAACTTCTTGATGCAGCAAATCTTCAGCCTGCGGAAGGAATCAATCCCATGAAATTCTTCTTTATGAAGGCAGGATGGGCTCCCTACTATCTGGAATATTCCTTCAGCAAAGACTATCATGTCCCGTTCAACGAGGTCATGGACACGTTTTATGCGGATGTAGAGTTCTACATGGATATGTCTGAGCATCTGGGTACGGTAAGGATTCCAAACGCTCTGAGGATTGTTTAAATCAAAAAGAGGCTGTGACAAAATGTGCAATCATTTTGCCACAGCCTCTTTTATTTTGCCCTTCCCCAGTCATGGAGTTCCCATATGTCTGAAAAAGGAATCGTTTTGTCATTCACTACGATTTCTTTTTTTATTTCATCAACTTTTGAAGCAATTCCGCTTTCTTCCTCATAATGATCTTCTTTATAGAAGATGCAACGGATCAAATCTCCCCTGCTCATGCTTCTGATCATCAGGTCAAGAAAGGCTCCCCTTCTTTCTGATATTTCCTTCTTTGGTTCCTTTATCTTCCGTTTTTTCCTGATCATTTCATCATATCCGCGCAGTCCGTTAAAGGGAAGAAACTGCACGGCTCTTTTCTTATCACTCATGATGTCCTCCTACCAGTCCGTTTCTTGTCTGCTGCATGGCTCCCGGCGCATAATTGAAACCGCGGAGCAGCGCATTTTTCCCAAATTCTCTTTTTACCTGGATCATCACCCGTTCCAGCTCTTTGTCCCTGTCCTCCTCCTCACTGCTTCTGAATAAAGACATAATCCTTGGCACCTCTTCTGCTTTCCTGACATTTTCCAGGCATAGGCTGACTGTCCTTATCGGGATCTCTTCCCTGACTTTTTCTACATACAGCCGGTCAAATGCCGCCCATATATCCTTAGGTATATCCGTAGGTGTCTCCAGTTTCCTGCTGCCTCCGTTTCCTCTCCTTTCATTTCCTGAATATCCGACATGAAGGGATATCCCCTCCGCCACCAGATTCTTTTCTAAAAGCTGCTGGATAAGGACTTCTGCCATTTCACCTGTAAGAAGCCTTGCACTTTCATAATCATAATCCTTAAACAGTACCTGCCCGTTGGAAAGAGACCTCGCAGCCGGCGTGTAACTATGGATATCCGAAATGGTGCAGGGTTCCCTCCCATATGCATGATCGATCAGGTACTCTGCCCTCTTCCCGAACTCCTTATAGAGAAGCGATTCATTGACTTTCGTGATGCCATACAGATCAAAGATGCCGTATTTAGCCAGTCTTGTCGCCATATGTGTTCCGATTCCCCAAATATCCGTGATGGGCCTGTGATGCCAGATTTCCTCTTTAAAACTGTCTTCATCAAGGACTGCCGCACGTTCGGCATTGTGCTTTGCCAGGACATCCATTGCGACCTTTGCCAGAAACATATTGTTTCCGATCCCGGCTGAAGAACTGATGCCTGTTTTCACAAAGATGGATTTCATCAGAAAAAGCGCCATGCGTCGCCCGTTCATACGATACAGTGGCAGATAGGATGTGACGTCAATGAAGCATTCATCAATGGAATATGCATATATATCTTCCCTTCTGAAGATTTTCAGGTAATTTTCGTAGATATCAGAAGATACCTCCATATACTGTCTCATCCGGGGAAGCGCCGCGATGTACTTCATTTCCGGAGGAATTTCAAAAAGACGGCAGCGGTTTCTGACTCCTCTCGCCTTCATGGCAGGGCTTACCGCCAGGCAGAGTGCGCCATGTCCCCTTCCGGGATCTGCGACAACCAGGTTGGAAGAAAAGGGATCAAGGCCGCGGGCTACGCACTCTACAGAAGCATAAAAGCTCTTCAAATCAATGCATATGTACGTTTTTCTCATTTCCAGCGCCAAACTTATTTTCACCAAATAAATATTCCGTCTTTCTATTATAGAATATCGGTTCGCTTCTTTCAATAGTCCAGTTTTTTTGAAAATTTCCATGAAAAAAGCACCGGAGTCATCCTCCAGTGCTTCTTTCATGGATTATTTCAGAAAAGGGAGTTCCTGACCTGTTAAGCGAACGGTACCCACTTTCCGTCTTTGACCTGCAGAACGTCCAGATCCATCTTCGGATCGCGGTGTTCGTCAAACTGGAATTTGCCGGTAGCGCCTTCGAAGTCTTTGATCTTAGCCAGTGTATCACGGAATTTCTTGCGGTCTGTTGTTGTGCCGGACTGTTCAGCAGCCTGGTGCATAACGTACATAGCATCGTAAGCCTGAGCAGCGAACTGATCTGGTTCATGTCCGTACTTGGCAACATATGCCTTGCGGAATACCTGAGCCTTGTCGCTCTTGCGTTCCGGGTTCCACGGGGTAGCTACAAGTGTGCCGTTAGCAGCATCGCCTGCCTGCTGGATATATGCAGGGCTGTTGAAGCCGTTGTTGCCGATGATCGGCTGGGTCATTCCCATTTCACGAGCTTTCTTGACGATGAGAGCGCCTTCCTGATAGAGGCCTGCAATAGCGATGACATCCGGATTAGCTGCCTGAATCTTTGTCAGCTGTGCAGAGAAGTCTGTATCTTTATCAGCGAAAGTTTCAGTATCTACGACATTGACGCCCAGCTGCTTGAATACGTCCTGATAAATCTTGTTTTCGCCGACCATCTGGTCATTGTTGTTGGAGTACATGACAGCAACGGTCTTGAAGCCAAGCTTGTCATAAGCTTTCTGTACAGTAACCGGAATTGCGAGTTTGCCTGGGATAGCATTACGGAAAATGTAGTCGCCAAGATCGGTGATGCCAGGAGCTGTGGTGCCGGTACCAAAGGCAACGACCTTGGACTGCTGGGCAACGGGACCTGCAGCAAACATTTCGCCAGATGTCATCGGACCTTCAATAGCGAGGACTTTATCCTGTTCAATGCACTTCTTGACAGCATTGATTGCTTCTGCCTTGTTCAGCTTGGTATCGTAAGTTACGAGATCGATCTTCATCTTTGTCTTCGGATCTTTGTTGATTTCTTCGACAGCGAGATCAACGCCTTCCTTCATAGCCTGGCCGTAAGCTGCGCCGGGGCCTGTATATGCAGTTACAAATCCGAATTTAACTGTCTGTCCTGCTGCGCCGCTCTGGGCAGCTTTCTTGTCTCCGCCGCATCCTGCAAATGCACCGGCCAGTGCTGCTGCTGCCATGACAGCAGCCATTCCCTTGAACCATTTCTTCTGCATAATGTCTCCCTCTTCCTCTCAAAATACTTTTTAATCCCAGCCTTCCAACCGATGAAGTAAAACAAAACCCCGCAGACATAAAAATATTGCCTGCGGGGGCGCATTGCGCGGTACCACTCCGGTTTATCACTCATGTGCTAAATACTATGGAACAGGTACAAAAAAAGCCCTATCTTCCTACGAAGATAGGGGCGACGTATCGCGGTACCACCCTACATTATACTTAGCAATCTATTCGTAACGTGAATGAACGCCGGCTCCTACTTATTTCGGATCCAGAGCTCGCAAGGGATATTATGAATATTGCTGTCCACCGGTTTGCACCATACACCGGCTCTCTGAGGAACACTGCAACAGACCTTTTGTCTTGCTCATCGCTTGTTCTGGCTGTTTGATTGTTTGAATGTGTATATCATAATCTGATTATTTTGCCTTGTCAAGCTTTTTTATCTTAAACTTTCTTTATCATGTTAGAGTAGAACATTTATAATGTATACTATTATTCAGTTCTTATTTTTGCTATATAATCTACTATTGCAATCCAGCCTGACAATAAAGTACCTTATGAAGTTCGAGAATGATTCCCCTTTACAGCAGATGAAGCATTTCATCTTATCCTTCCCACCTGGCAGAGTTTATTTGGGAAAATTGGGGAACTGAATAAAAAACATGGAAAGATTACATGAGATGCTTTTTTAGCAGCAACCGCAGCATCAGCAAAGGAAAAATGAAATACAATGCACGTACCGCTCGTCACGGCTTATTCCCGTATAAAAGGGAATCCTTATTCTTCAGGGATGTGGATATATCCTTCTGAATAAATTGCCGCTTTACCGCCAAGAATAACCCGCTTCCCTTTCATCTGGCAGTAAAGGACACCGCTTCTCTCGGAAGCCTGCCATGCTGTCAATTTACCTTTCCCAAGCTTTTCTGCCCACAGAGGTATGACATGACAATGGCCAGAGCCACAGACTGGATCTTCATCAACTAAAAGTTTCGGCGCAAAGCTCCTGGTTACGCAGTCATAACTTTTCCCTTTAGCAGTGATATGCAGTAAGAGTCCATCCAGCTTCAGGACTGCCTCCTGATCAATTTTTGCATGGACGACATCCTCTTCATTGTCTAAAACGCATACCAGATCGCGGCCCATCCAGGCTTCTTTGGGACGGATGCCGACAGCCTTTTCCATCTCATCGGTCACCGGGATTTCTTTCAGCTCATAAGCCGGCATGTCCATTTCATAAATATCCCCATTCCTATGGATAGTCAGATTGCCGCTCATCGTATGAAATACGATATCTTCCCTATCCTTTTCTATAAAATTGAAGAGGATGTAAGCCGTTCCCAAGGTAGCATGACCGCAAAGATCTATTTCGCCGCCCGGTGTGAACCATCTAAGTTCATAATCCTGATCTTTTTTGACAGTAAATGCTGTCTCTGACAAGCGATTTTCTTTGGCGATATTTTGCATCATTTCATCAGAAATCCAATTCTGGAGCAGGCAAATGGCTGCAGGATTCCCTTTAAAAACGGTGTCAGTAAATGCATCTGCAATATACTGCCTGACAATAAGTTCTTTCATAACTAACCTCCGTGAAGATCTTTCTATATTGGGTCAAGAGATAATTTAGCTTATTTGAATTATAAGGCTATATCTTGAGTAAGACAATCCATATCTGCCCCTGCATTTTACTTCCGGGAAATGACCTTTTGTAAAATGTTTGTATCAACAATCCATGATGATTTGATATAATAAGCATAAGATCAACAAACTGCGGAATTGGGACCGCAGTCATTCGGGAGAGTAAATTTATGGAAAAATCAGGACAGTGTACTGTCATCGTCAACCCTACTTCAGGGCGTGAGCGTGCCCCCAAGTACATACCCTTGCTGCACTCCGTGCTGTCAAAACGGTTTGAGGACATTACCATAAAGCTCACGGAAAAACCGGGAGATGCCACACATTTTGCTGAAATTGCCGCTAAAAAAGGCCATGACATCATCTGCATGGGAGGCGACGGCACAATCAATGAAACCATCAACGGAATGGTTCCTGTTGGAGGGAAATCCGCCTTTGGATTCATCCCTTTCGGTACGGTAAATGATCTGGCACGTGCCCTTCACATCCCCCGCTCGCCAAAAGGTGCTATACGGATGCTTGAAACGGCTGTAAAAACGAATATCGACGTCGGCAAGATAAATGACCGCTACTTCATCAATGTCGTTGCTGCAGGCCTCTTATCGGAAGCCGTAGGGGAAGTCACCATCAAAGAAAAGACACTCTTTGGTTCTCTTGCCTACTTCATGAAGGGAATGCAGGTCCTGAACCGCCAGAAATCGTATCACTTCAGAATTGAAGAAGACGACGGCACTGTCATTCAGGTCTCCTCTCCTTTAATTGCGGCCATGCTGACTGACTCAGCAGGGAGCTTCCGCAACCTGATCCCGCCGGAAGACAGGAACAAGGGCGTCATAAAGCTCTGCCTGTTCCATGATTTCGAATGGCTTCTTGCCATCCGCCAGGCGCCAAAGCTTCTGGCAGGCATTCAGATGGATCCTGACTTCGTCACCGTTGTCAGCTTGAAGAAGGCTCATATTTCCATTGACGAAAATGATGTACTTTGGACAAACGTTGACGGCGACAAGGGGCCAAAATTTCCTATTGACCTTGGAATTCTTCCAGCCTGCCTTCCCGTCTTCGTACCTAAGGACGCAAGGGATGATACCGTTCATTTCCCGCACTTCTTCAACAGTGTGGCGCCTCATATCCATTTCCCCTGGAATGAAAATGAAGAGCTCCTCCAGAAGGATAAGACCACGCAGGAAAGCAGCGAGCCTTCCGAGACAGAAGAAAAATAGTTCATCATCAACAGAGCATAATAAAAAGCGTGCCGCATTGGACACGCTTTTTATTATGCTTTTATGCTTTTTCTTTTTTACTTCTGAACCACTGCATGACGCCTACGCCTACAAGAAGTGCAACGCCGATGAGATCTGTCAGGCCATGAGGATCAATCAGGCAGAGGCCGCCTGCAGCCAGGATCAAACGTTCAAATACATTTGCCCTGGTATAGAACTGGCCGATCATAGCTCCCGAAATACCAATCATGCCGATGATGGCAGTTGTCGTCGTCATGAGAACACTCGTAAAGGTGGCTCCTATGCCAAGCAGCTGCGGAGACAGAACGAATACATATGGAATGATAAACGCGGCTATGCCCAGCTTTGATGCATTCACGCCCGTTTTCAGCGGGTCACCTCCTGAAATTGCAGAGCCAGCATATGCTGCCAGAGCAACCGGCGGAGTGATATCCGCAATGATACCGAAGTAGAATACGAACATGTGCGCTGCCAGCGTAGGAACGCCAAGCTGAATCAGGGCTGGAGCAGCGATTGTGGATGTAATAACGTAGTTTGCTGTTGTCGGAACGCCCATCCCGAGGATCAGGGAAGTGAGCATGGTGCAGAACAGGAGAAGCATGAAGTTGCCTGCAGCAACAGTAACGAGTGCGGAAGCCAGTTTCAGGCCGACACCTGTCTTTGTAACAACGCCGATGATCATACCTGCAGCGGCGCACGCTACGAGTACGCCTAAAGCGCCTCTGGCACCCTTGATGAGGCCGTCTACAATGTCATAGAAGCTCATGCGGGTATTTTTTCTAAGCATAGCTGTTGCAATGGAAATGAAGATACCTGCAAGAGCTGCTTTCATTGGTGTATAGCCGGAAGCAAGAAGCCCGATGATGGCAATCAGCGGAATAGCCAGATGGCCTTCTTCTTTCATGATTTTGCCCCATGGCGGAAGTTCGCTTCTGGGCGTTCCTTCCAGATGGTGTTTCTTTGCTTCAAAATGAACGCCAAGGAAAACGCCAAGGAAGTAAAGGATAGCTGGTACGACAGCCGCTTTAACGACTTCCATGTAAGGAATACCAACGAATTCAGCCATCAGGAATGCAGCTGCGCCCATGATAGGAGGCATCAGCTGGCCGCCTGTGGAAGCGGCAGCTTCTACGGCGCCTGCAAAGTTCTTATGGTAACCCAGTTTCTTCATCATCGGAATGGTGAAGGAGCCGGAACCTACAACGTTTGCAACGGAAGATCCGGAAATGGTGCCCTGGAGAGCAGAGGAAAGTACGGCAACTTTTGCCGGACCACCGGATGCCCAGCCTGCAATGGCGTTCGCAATATCAATGAAGAATTTGCCAAGGCCTGTCTTTTCCAGGAATGCACCAAAGAGGATAAACAGGAAAATAAATGTTGAGGATACGCCCAGCGGAATACCGAATACGCCTTCCGTCGTAAAGAAGAGGTGTCCGACCATCTGCTGCAGGGAAAGTCCCCTGTGTGCCAATGGTCCGGGCATGTACGGCCCAAAAAAGCCGAATCCCAGGAAGCACAGTACGACGATGACAATCGGCAGTCCGACGATACGTCTTGCTGCTTCAATGACCATGACAATCCCCAGCGTGCCAATGACCGTATCAAGTGGCGTTACGGTGCCGGCGCGGAGGATGAGCTGCTGGTAATTGACAAGGATGTATACCGGCGGAACCATGGCCAGAATGGCAAGTCCCACATCAAGCCAGTGGAATTTCCCGTCTTTGATCCATTCCTTCTTTGTCGGGCAGAGCAGGTACACCAGGCAGAGACCGAACGACAAGTGGATACATCTCTGGATCATGGCATCTAATGTACCAAAAATCCCTGTGTAGATCTGGAAGAGGGAGAAGCAAATGCAGATTGCTGCAATGATTTTCCCGAAGATGCCAGAGTACTCTACGGTATTGGATTCCTTATCCAATTCCTTGAGCTTCTTTTGGAGTTCATCTGTGAGCTCCCCGTTTATGGGTTCTGTATCATTCGGCGGATTCGTCCCATTTTTCTTTAATTCATCCAAGAGTATCAGCTCCTAATTTCTTTTTTCATATACCAACCTTTGTAAAGAGGCGCTACGTAGAGATGAAGTTCTTTTCCCAGAGGCATCAGCTTTGACAGCTCATATTCCTTATCTCCCACATAGACCTTCTCTTCATTGGTTACACCATTTCTAATCGATAATTCCGGGAAATTGCGGTTCATGTTATCCATGATGAACCAGCCGTCTTCTTCCCTGAAATCACCATCTCCCTGTGAGAATGGCAGGCCAACTCCCAGCGATTGGTACTTGGTGGACTTCAGGACGAATCCTTCCGTTGCTTTATTGACTTCCAGATATTCATAAATCATCGTCTTCTGTACGGAATGTCTATAAACCAGCGTTACGGGTGTTCCTGCTTCCACTCTCTGCCTGATGATAAATCCGTCCGAGGTTTGTCCGAACAGGTATGGCTGCCGGATAATCCATCCTCCGACAGCAATAACCAGACAGATAATCAGCCCGAAAACAATCAGGACTGTTTCTAATTTCCCATTTTTCTGCTTTCTCATTAAAGTGAGAACGGACCCTGCCCCGCAGAGTCCGTTCCCCCTCCTTCCTTTTTAAAGAATCGGCGTAATGAGATGACCCTTTAGTTAGACTTCAGATACTTTTCAGCACCGGCGTTCATCTGAATGGACATACCTTCCAGAGCGGTGTCCTTCGTAATGTACTTGCCTACGGCGTGAGCTGCTTTCATGCGGTCGAGATGCGTGTAGAGAGCTTTGACGATTTCTCCGCCCATTTCATCGCTGAGTTTTGTTGTTCCGACGATGACGCACTTAACAGCTACAGTATTGACGTCTTCTGTCTGTCCAGGATAAGTGCCCTTCGGAATGACCATCTTGGTGTAGTATGGATATTTCTGCATCAGCTGATCAGAAATCTTCGGATCGATATCAACGATAGCAGCAGATTTGTTAGCAGCAAGGTCCTGTACGGCTGCTGTCGGGAAGCCTGCTACAACGACGCCTGCATCAACGTTGCCATCCTTCAGAGCATCGACTGCTTCGCCGAAGGAGAGGTACTGTACATCAATATCATTGTATGTGATTCCATAAGCTTCCAGAATCTGGCGTGCATTGGCTTCAGCACCGGAGCCGGATGCGCCGACTGCTACTTTCTTGCCTTTCAGGTCGGCAATTGTCTTAATTCCCTTGTCCTGGGTTGTAACGAACTGAATTGTTTCCGGATAGAGAGCTGCAAGACCGCGGAGGGAATCCACTTTATTGTCTTTGAACATTTCCTTGCCATTTGCTGCGTAGTAAGCAATATCGTTCTGGATGAAAGCGATATCAACGGATCCGTCTTTCAGCATATTGACGTTAGCTACGGATGCGCCGGTGGACTGTGCGGAAGCGTTCATCCCTTTGATGTTCTGGTTCAGGATTTCAGCTAATGCGCCGCCCAGAGGATAATAGGTGCCTGCTGTACCGCCGGTTGCGATGTTCAGGAACTGTTTGCCGCCAGAAGAACTATCGCTTCCGCAGCCTGCCAGGAATGCAGCACCTGCCATGCAAAGGACACCTGCTACCATCAATTTTTTCATTGCCTTTTTCATAACTGTCGACCTCCTTGGTTCTCTTAGAAAGCACTGGTGCTGTAGTTTGCTCTTGTGCCTCCGGAAACATTTGTGCACTGCAGAGAAATAAAAAAGCAGCGAGACATACGGGAACCGTACATCTGCTGCAAGCTTCTTTGCTTTATGTGCTATAAAGTTATTCTAATAATACTACTTTTCGAAATCTTTGTAAAGGAGGCTGGGCTGAATTCCTGTATTATTCTGATATTTTCCCTGATCATACGTATCAGCTTCGCCAAGAACCGTATGGAAATAGATCTGGCAGATCTCTACTCCTGCATAGATGCGGATCGGCTGCACGCAGAACATTTCAAGTGTCCAGTAGCCTGAGAATCCTACATCGCCGAACCCTGCCGTAACGTGGATGAAGAGACCAAGCCGTCCGATAGAAGATCTTCCTTCCAGCATCGGCACAAAGCACTTCGTCTTTGTATATTCTCTTGTTCTTCCCAGGTAGAGCTTGTTTGGTTCAAGAAGAATTCCTTCTTCCGGTATATGGAGGAGGTGTCCGGTATTCTTCTTTTTCATATCCAGCTCATGATTGTCATAAACCATAAGCTCATCGGACAGTGTCAGATTGTAACTGTTGGGATTTACCTTTTTGGGATCAAACGGATCAATGATTATTTCCTCACCCATATGCCGAACGATTTCTCTTCCGGATAAAATCATTTGTGCTTCCTGCCTTCCTGATTAAAAATTCTTCTATGTACAGCCATCCTGCGGCGGCTGAACGGGTTTACTGCCTGCATGCCTTCTGTCAGATTGAAAAGAGATTTCTCCTTATCTGTCAGGCGGTCGGATATCAGGAGTTCTCCCCTGTCATTAAATGTAATCAAATGCGCTGCAAACAGTGACCCATGCGTCGGGCAGAAGACGAGCCCCTTATGGTTGAAGTCATCATCTCCGTAGGGAACGGCTCTCAATAAAGAAAGTCTTTCTGCTCCGCAAACGGTGCACCTTGGATGTTCACCAAAGGATTTGCGGTGAAAGGTATGCTCTTCATCAAGATAGCGGCGGATTCTTCCTACTGTTGTTTCAGATGGCTTTGAAAAAAGATTTCCTTCCACTCCGGCCGCTGATACGTCCTCATCGAGGAATCTTCGGATAGCTTCTCCGCCCCAGATATCGGCTTCAACAAGTTCGCGGTAAGCACGGACGGCTTCCGGTTTCAAAATCCAGAAATAAGTGCCGTCTTCACTTTCAGAACCATCAAAGACATACTCCCAGGGGGCTCTTTTCTTAGGTGCGGCATCTGCTTTTAGAGCCCCTTCGCCGGCAGCGTCTTCGCTGCCTGTTTCTTCCGCTCCATCAGCCTCGCTGTTCTTAGCCAGCTTTCCTTCTTCATACAGGCTCTTGATCTTGTTTCCTGCCCAGCCGACGCCTGCATTCAGGGCACGGTATTCCATATAAAGAGCTTCTGCAATATTCTTCGCATTGTCTGTATAATCCGGGGTATAGTAGAGCTTGGAGAATATTCTCATCATCAGCTGGCTCATGACAGCATTATCGCCTAAAAGCGTCATCCAGCCTTCTGTTGATATTTTGTCCCACTGTTTCAAACCTTTTCTTCTTGCCATACTCACCGCCCCGTTTAGTTCATATCTATCATTCTCTGTTTCAGCGTTTTGGTATATTATATATAATTTTAATGAGCCTGTATATATTTTTATTTCAGATATAGGCGCTAAAGCGTGAATTCTCTCAATTTCAATAAAAAAAGGAGCCGTGGATCATGCATTGCTGCATTCCACTGCTCCTTTTTTTATTCGATCCGCCTTGATCAGTTTCCTTCCAGTTCTGCCACTCCTACAGGCGGGCTTTCAAGGAATTTGACCTTCGGATTTCTCTGTTCGAGCCATCCTGCCTGCCATGCATTTGGAAGCAGGTATACCGGACGTTCCCTTCTGTCGTATACGACAAGTGCATTGTCGATGCCAATCAGTTCTTCCGGCGGAACATCGCCTTCCGTCCAGCGGGCTGTCGTATATTCCATAAGATCCAGATTTACAGTTACATTGTATTCATTTTCAAGACGGTACTTCATGACTTCAAACTGGAGCTGGCCGACAGCACCGATAATGAAGGATTCCATGATATACGGCTGCTTGTAAACCTGAATGGCGCCTTCCTGGGCAAGCTGTCCTACGCCGTTCAGGAACTGCTTTCTCTTCATGCTGCTTTCCGGGGAAATCCGGGCAAAGAGTTCCGGCGGGAATACAGGGAAATCAATGAATGTGACAGGATGCTTCTTCTCACAGACTGTATCTCCCACACCAAGTTCGCCTGTATCAAAAATACCGATGATATCACCCGGGTATGCTTTTTCGACGGTCTGTCTTTCCGTGGCAAGGAACTGCTGCGGCTGGGACAGGCGGAGCATCTTGCCGCTCTGGCGGTGAAGGACGCTTGCGCCCTTTTCGAAAATGCCGGAGCAGATGCGCATGAATGCGACTCTGTCGTGATGCTTGGGATCCATATTCGCCTGGATTTTGAAAACGAAAGCGGAGAAGGATGGATCTTCCGGGGAAATCGAACCTTCCAGCGTTTTTCTAGGTTCCGGAGGCGGAGCAAGCTGCAGGTATTTTTCAAGGAACGGCTGCACGCCGAAGTTCGTCATGGCCGAGCCAAAGAACATCGGTGTCAGTTCCCCTTTCTTTACTTTTTCTTCATCAAAAGGATCGCCGGCTTCATCAAGAAGTTCCAGATCACTTTCGAGAGATTCAATGATTTCCGGAGTCAGATTCGATTTGATTGCTTCGTCCTCAATCTTGCCGGAGATAACTTCGAGCTTCTTGACGCCGTGGGCATTGTCCTTCAGGAACAGGTGGCACATTTCTGTCTCCCTGTCATAAATCCCTGTGTAATTGCCGTTTACGCCAATCGGCCAGTTCATCGGGCAGGAACGGATGCCAAGGACGTCCTCGATTTCAGCCATCAGATCAAATGGATTCTTGCCAAAGTGGTCGATTTTATTGACGAATGTAAAAATCGGGATGCCTCTGTCAGAGCAAACTTTGAAAAGTTTCTTTGTCTGCGCTTCGACACCTTTTGCAACGTCGATGACCATGACAGCCGAGTCGACAGCCATCAGTGTACGATATGTATCTTCAGAGAAATCCGCATGCCCTGGCGTATCCAGAATATTGATTCTGCATCCTGCATAGTCAAACTGCAGTACGGAACTCGTTACAGAAATACCGCGCTGCTTTTCAATTTCCATCCAGTCAGACACTGCATATCTGGCTGTTTTCCTTGCTTTTACGGAGCCTGCCAGGTGAATAGCACCCCCGTAAAGCAGAAGTTTTTCCGTCAATGTCGTTTTACCGGCATCCGGATGTGAAATAATGGCAAATGTACGGCGTCTCTGTATTTCTTCTAAATCAGTCATTTTGCACCTCAATAATAAAAAACATATACATTTATATTATACATCAAGGAGGCATCAGTTTCCTACAGCTTCTTGGAAATTCAGAAATTTCGTTTCACTGCCTTTATTTCAGGAATATACATCGCAAATTTCTTGTAGTATAATAACTGTAATTATCTATTAAACAGATAATTGTATTCTATGTATTGATAACGATTCGTACAGGAGAATGGTATGTACCCTGAATCAGCCCATCTGGTTCGTTTGGAGTAAAGGAGAAGAGAATCTTATGTCAATCAAAACCAGAAAAATCGGAATCATCGGAGCCGGCAACGTAGGCTCCCACTTAGCCCTTCAGTTTGCAGTCCAGGGACTTGCAGACGAAGTCGTTTTCTATGATATCAATCATGACAAGGCAACAGGCGAATCTTTGGATCTGCTTGATGCCGTAAGTTACCAGCCGCATCATTTCGAAGCCTATGCAGGCACAGTCGATGATATGAAAGATGCGGATATCCTCATCAATGCATCCGGCAGGCCGCGCCTTCAGGGACAGAACCGCCTCGACATGATGAACAGCGCCGTCGATACGAGCAAGGAATTCCTCCCGATCATTGAAAAATCCGGATTTGACGGCATCATTATTTCCATTTCCAACCCATGCGATATTATTGCCGAATACCTGCAGTACAAGCTTGACTGGCCAAAGCAGAAAATCATAGGCTCGGGCACAGCTTTGGACTCCGCCCGCCTGCAGATGCAGCTCTCCACGCAGCTTAAAATCAACCGCCGTTCCCTCACAGCTTACCTCTTAGGCGAACACGGGGATTCGAGCATGATTCCGTGGAGCCACGTCACGGTAGCAGGCAAGCCGATTGATGAACTTCTTGCTGAAAAGCCGGACGTTTACCACATGGATTCCAAGGATGAAATTCTCCGCAAGGTTCATGAAGAAGGCACCTGGGAAAATTCCATGAAAGGCTGCACTGAATTCGGTGTTTCTTCTGCAACAGCTGAGCTTGTCCGTGCCATTTACCATGATGAGCACAAGATTCTCCCCTGCTCCGTCTACCTCGACGGCCCGTATGGAATCAAGGACAGCTTTGCTTCCGTTCCGGTCAAGATCGGTAAGGACGGTGTAGAGGACATCATTGAACTCCACCTGACAGATGAAGAAAATGAAGAATTCCAGAAGTCCATTAAGGTCCTGAAAGAACACTTTGCAAGAGCACTGAAACTCTAATCTGAAAACTAAAAAGAGGCTGTGAAAAGCGGGAAATCGTTTTTTACAGCCTTTTTTATTGTATTATACCTGATCCGCCAGATTCAAGATCAGTTCATAGCTCTTTGCCCATCCAAGGCATGGATCGGTAATGGACTTGCCATAAATCCCTTCTCCGATTTTCTGGCTTCCGTCTTCGATGTAGCTCTCGATCATAAGCCCTTTGACCAGATGATGAATATCCGGAGAATAAGCTCTGCTTGCCATGACATCTCTGGCAATACGGATCTGCTCCATGTACTTCTTGCCGGAATTGGAATGGTTGCAGTCCACAACGATGGCAGGATTTTCCAGTGATCTTTCATTGTACATTTCCATCACATGCTGCAAGTTTTCATAATGATAGTTGGGCATGCTTGTCCCGAAGTGATTGACATATCCGCGGAGGATAGCATGCGCCAGGGGATTTCCCGTCGTATGCACTTCCCACCCATGGAAAAGGAAATCCTGCTCATTCTGAGCAGCTTCAATGGAATTCATCATGACAGAAAGATCGCCAGATGTCGGATTCTTCATGCCGACCGGAATCCCCACGCCGCTTGCAATCATCCTGTGAAGCTGATCCTCGACAGAGCGCGCCCCGATGGCTCCATATGCCAGTAGATCGGAGAGATATCTGTGATTTTCCGGATAGAGGATTTCCTCAGCACAGGTAAATCCTGTATTTTCAATGACACGGACATGCATGCGGCGGATAGCTTTGATTCCTTCCATCATGTTTTCCTTTCCTTCCGGATCGGGCTGATGAAGCATGCCTTTGTAACCCTTGCCTATCGTGCGCGGCTTATTCGTGTATACTCTTGGAACAATGAATAATTTGTCCTTGACTTCATCTGCCGCTTTGGCAAGACGCTCACAGTAATCGAGCACGGCAGTTTCATTATCTGCTGAGCAGGGGCCGATGATCAGTAAGAATCTGTCATCCTTCCCTGTCATGATGTCTGCAAGCTCTTTATCTCTTCTCTCCTTCAATTCTGCATATTCCGGCTTCAATGGAATTTCCTGCTTCATTTCCATTGGTTCAGGAAGCCTGCGGATGAATTTCATCTGTTCCATGATGTCCACACCCATTCTCACTTATACAACTTTCAGAAAAGACTGATTAGTCCTCTTTCTCTTCATCGATTCGTTCGATTTTGAATACATTGATGGTTTCTACATCAGGGCAGCAGAAAATGGCTGTCCCTTTTTTCTGTCCCGGCTGGGGAATCTCTCCGCCGTACCTCAGGATATCTATGTATGGAAATGCCACATGCATGACCATGGGGCAGATTTCTCCTCTGTCCTTATCAAAATCCCAGGAATCTCCCGGACGGTGTCCCCTGTGGCAGGGGCATTTTCCCAATCTGTCAATACAGGTAATCTTGATTTTCGGTCTTCTAGCCATTAGTCCAAAACCTCCAGACATGTTTCAATCGGAATTCCTTTAAAAGGTTCCCTGCTTCCTAAATTCTTTTCTATCATTCTGCGTACGGTATCCATGGCATGCGACGCAGCATCCTTCATCGTTTTTCCATGAAGCACTCCGCCCATGAACACGGCAGAAAAAATATCGCCGGTCCCTGGGAAGCGCATGGGAATCAGTGAAAAATGGATGAGGAAAAACTTATCAAGCTTTGCATCATAGCCTGCTACTGCATTCTTTCCATCTACTTTTGCGCTTGTTATAATAACGGATCCCCTGCTGATCTCATGAAGACGAAGCAGAAGGTCTTTGATTTCAGGCTCTGTCGTCCCCTCTTCCTTGTAAGGCACTCCTGCCAGGAAAGATGCCTCCGTATAATTGGGGACCATGAAGTCTGCTGCGGAAATCAAATTTCTGAGCCCTGCAACTGTCTGATCCGTAAGCCCGTTATACAGATGCCCTTCATCTCCCATAATCGGATCTACAAATATCAGTGTTCCTTTTTTGCGTTCTTCCACGCAGTACTCCCGGATCATCTCCGCCTGCTTCTCCGTTACGATAAAGCCGGTAGAAACGGCATCGAAGGAGAAATTAAGCGCTCTCCAGACATCAAGCGTATGGATCATATAATCCGTCGTGTCCAGGATTTCAAACTTCCCATAATCCAGGGTATTTGAGACCAGAGCTGTCGGCAGATTATAAATATGATGCCCCATATGGGTAAGAATAGGCATCATGGCAGCCAGCGCTACTTCGCCGTATCCGGGAAGATCATTAATCAATAGTACTTGTTTTCCCAAAACAGCCCCTCCCTTCAGTAATACTTCAATATATTTTTTATTGTACCATATTGCCAAAAGGGAAAATCATCTATTATTGCATCTTTATCGATTTCAATCAAAAAAGCCGCCATCCTCATATGGACAACGGCTTTTGCTTAATTAATTACATAAGACCTGCTTTTGTGAGCCACGGGTCAATGACATTGTCCGAAGTATTTGCATCAAGTGTCAGCCCCTGGAAAATCTTAGCGCCAGGCGCTGCGGCTGCAATGGCCGGTATAGTCACCTCGATTGGACTGCTGTAGGAACACATGAATGGAACAATCAGCTTCCCTTTCAGATCCTGCTGTTCAAGGAATGACGGGATGACCATCGGTGCTGTAAACCACCATGCCGAATACCCCAGAACCAGTACATCATACTGCTTCAAATCAGGCTGTGTTCCGGCAAGCTTGGGACGTGCATTGCTGTCTGTTTCTGCGGCTGCTTCCTTCAGGACAGCATTATATTCCTTGGAATAGTCCGGATCTCTCTTGATTTCATAAATATCGCCGCCAATTTTCTGCTGGATGGAATGAGCGACTTCGCCCGTTATGCCGCCCCACGTAAAGTAAGCGATCATGATTTTCTTTCCCTTATTGGATCCGGCAGGCAGCTCTTTGATCGTATCAATAGATTTTGCTTCCTTTTCATGAAGGCTTTCTAGCTGGTCCTTCAGGTCTTCGGACATAGGCTTCCCTGTCGGGTTTGGCACATACTTCCCGTTCTGCGAAGTTGGCTGCACGGCAGAGGCCGCTTTGCTTGAAGAACTTCCCGAGTTTCCGCAGGCGGTCAACGCCAGGACAAGCCCGCCCAATGCAAGAGCCGCGCAGATTTTCTTGATTTTCATAAAATCCCTCCCATAATCACAATCCTTGTACCTCATTTTCCTCTATTTTATCACCTGAAGCAGAAATATAAACAAAATAAACAAACAGAATTTTTATTATTCTTTTTTTCTTTTAGAGGACCCTTTCCCTTTGATTCCTGTATAATAAGGAAAACAGTTTCATCAGGAGGATATATGATCGTTACTATCAAAGACGATTTCGATGCTGATAAGATCATGAGAAGCGGACAGTGCTTCCGTGTCGTTCAAACTGAATATGGTTACCGCTTTATCACAGGCTCCCATGTGCTTTACATGAAGCCGCTTACAGAGACAAAGTATGACATTTCCTGCAGCCGGTATCAGTGGAATCATACATGGAAGCCTTACTTTGACTGGAACAGGAATTACAAATCCATAAGGGAGGCTCTTCCGGAATCAGATCCATGCCTGTACAAGGCAGCTTCCTACAGCAGTGGCATCCGGATTCTCCGTCAGGATCCATGGGAAACGCTCATTACTTTCATCATCTCGCAAAGAAAATCCATTCCTGCTATCCGTTCGGCTGTCGAAGCGCTTGCAAAGGCCGCAGGAAAACCTGTAAAGACGCCCTATGAAATCATTTATACATTCCCAATGCCAAAGGAATTATCAAAGCTTTCGTTAGAAGAGCTCAAATCCTGCTCCTTAGGATACAGAGCTCCTTATATATACGATACTGTGAAAGCGGCTGTTAAAACTCCCGGTATAATGAAAAAGATAGGTACACTCGATGACGAAGATCTTTTGAAGGCGCTGATGGATTTCCCGGGTGTCGGCATTAAAGTAGCAGGATGCACAGCACTCTTCGGATACGGACGGACATCTTTTGCCCCCGTTGATGTATGGATTTCCCGGGTCATCGATACATTCTACCAGGGAGAAAACCCATTCCCTCCTTTTGGTGAAAATGCTGGAATCCTCCAGCAATACCTTTTCTTCTACGCCCAGACAACAAAATTGAAATAAAAAAGCAGTGAAATTGTGATGATGCAATTTCACTGCTTTTATTTTAGAATTTCAGCCCTGCTTTCCGGAGCGCTTTGAATGTGTAATCAAGAATATTGTACAATGTTTCGCTGTCTTCAGCAGTCAGATTCTTTCCGTCGACTGCTTTAAGATCCTTGTAATAAAATCCTAGTTTCTTTTCAAGATTCTTTGCAATATCAATACCTTCTGCAGGTGTCTCAACCTTAGGCTGATTCATTTCAGCTTCCAGCTGGAATACGCGTTCCTGCAGTTTTTCATTTTCTTTTTCCAGTGAATCGATGGTCAAATGAAGTCCATCGATGGCATCTCTTTCCTGATCCAGATTCATCTGGAGGCTCTCTACCGTTCCCTTCAATACCTGAATCGTTTCAGCAGCCGCTTCCATTGCACTCTTTGAAATTTCCTGATTATCCATTATCCATCACCTCGCGGAAACTACGATACTTTTCTTTATTTTATCACAGCTTTTGACAGTCTATCAGGTATTTTTAATGAAATCTGTGACATATTCGCGATAAGCCGGCCCATTTGCAGACATTTCCATCGTATGTGACGCTCCCTGGAATATATAAAGTTTTTTGTTCGTGCTGGACGAATCTGCTAAAAGAAGTTCTGCTACTTCAGGCGGTACGAGCTGGTCTTTCGCGCCATGAAGGAAAAGCACCGGAGATGTCATGTGCTGGACTCTGTTTACCGGATCGATATCAGATAAAAGCTTGCCCGTGTGCATGTATAAGGCTGCCTGGAAGAATGGATTCAATACGTCCATGCCGAGGACCAGTCTGTCATCCCCCGTATACTTCATAAGCTTGTCTCTTCCAAGATCTAAAAGATCCCCGTAAGAGCTGTCGGCCACATAGAATTTCATTTGCTTTCCTTCATCGCTTGCACTGTAGATGAGCGCCATGGCAGCGCCTAAGGAAACACCATGGAACCCGATCTGCATCTGCGGATTTTTGCTTCTAAGAAGCGAAACCCATGCATTCATATCCTCTACATCATGGATGCCCCAGTCTGTATGGCCGCCTTCACTTTCTCCATGCCCGCGAAGATCGGCCAGCAGGACATTGTATCCCATCCTGCGGTAAATATTGGCATAAGGAATGCACATCGTGCGGTTCTGATACAAACCATGGAGAAGTATCACCGTATTCCGGGTTCCTGATTCTCCCGGAATATACGTCCCGACAAGTTTCGTCCCATCCTTTGAATGGACTTCGACCCTCTGCCAGCCATTTCTCGCCTCCAGTGAATGGATCCGGTCAAGTTCTCCTTTACGATTCTCTATTCCAAGAATCTGATCCCAGGGCGCGGAGAAAAGCTCTTCATACGCTACATTTCCCGCATAAAGCCCCGCCGCCAGAAAAAGGATAAGTGCAAGACCGACGAGCCACTTGATTAATTTCCACAAAAAACGCATTCTAATGTCCCCTATAAGCAAATTTTTGCTTCCTGTCCCGTTTCTTCTGGAATAACAAATGACCGCAGAATATCTGCGGTCACTATTATTTCTGTCATCATCTGATGTCTGCGCGCTCAATCTTCCCGACAAGAGGCACATCAGCATCAATCATAATCCGATCTCTCCCTGCCTGCTTTGCCTTGAACAACAAACGGTCTGCCCTGTCGACAATGGATTTTAAGGTATCTTCTTCTCTGACAAAGGTCACGCCAATAGAAACTGTAACAGAAAGCTTATTTCCGTCTTTAATAATATACGCCTGATTGACTACATCCCGCAAGCGGTTTGCAATCGGAACGGCATCCTTTTCATAAGGAACAGGGCATACACCGACAAACTCCTCGCCGCCCCAGCGTCCGATCACATCTTCGTGCCGGACATTCTCTTTAATGCTGTCAGCAAATGATTTCAGCATCATATCTCCGGCAACATGGCCATATTTTATATTAAAGTCATGGAAATGGTCAATATCCATAAACATCACGGCAAACGGGCGGAATAATTTGTGGTACTCATAGAACCTGACCTTCAGTATGGATTCCATGTACAAGCGGTTCGGAAGCTCTGTCAGGGAGTCATGGAATGCGATCTCATGCAGATTTTCAACGAGACGGGAATCTGCTTCCACCGGGCCCACTACCTCAAAAATTTCTGCTACATGCTTCGTTTCCCCATTTTCATCCTTAAGCGGCACAAAATATGTATCAATCAAGATGCGGTATCCGTTCTTATGAAGAAAAGTAACTCTTGCTTTTGATTTTTCTCCCGATTCGACAGTAGCAAGGAGCGGGCAGAAGAATTGGCAAAGGCTTCGTCCCTCTTCATCCATATGGAACAATCCTGACTGCGGACAGTGCTTGCCCACCATTTCCTCTCTTTTATATCCTGTAATCTGTTCCGCTTCCTTATTCCAGTAAACGATCGTACGGTCCGGCTCTACAATGTAAAGTCCAAAAGGAAGATCATCCGCTATCTTTCTAAAATTTTCTTCTTTCAGCTCCATCAGTAACTCCCCTTTCTATAATCCGAGTTCCGTACAGGAATTACATGGTACATAACAAATCATGAAATCATGGCCGGCACAAATCATCATTTAGAGAACCTGCCGTTTGCATGCATCAGCTGTTCCCGCTGCGGAATTACCTTGCAGCAGCTCTTTCATCTCCCCGTTCTGTCAGTTTGTGTGTTTTGTAATATTTCTTCTTGTTGCGATACATCTTTTTATCGGCAGATTTCATGCCAAAATCAAACTCAGATGCATTCTCCACCCATTCAAAACCAATGGCAACATCCACGGAACGATTCCGGATGACCTTTTTGAATTTCCTAAGTTTATCCATCTTGTCCAGTTTCTTCACATTATCCATGATGATAATGAATTCATCGCCGCCAAGGCGGTATATATCGTCAAGATCGAAGATTTCCTTCATGATGTCAGCGATTTCCTTCAGCCGGAGATCCCCTGCATCATGCCCGTATGTATCATTTGTTGCTTTAAGATTATTCAGATCGGCATATATAATTCCAACCGGCGTCCGATGGAGCTTGAGCTCCTCTACCTTCTTGCTCATTGCGTTCCTGTTATGGAGTCCGGTCAGCAGATTATTGCCCGACATATATTTCAGTGTATCCATCAGTTCCTGGTTTCTTGCCTTGAGGTCCAGGTAACCAGCCACTTTTTCCAGCATGTACCTGACATCGACTCCATTTTCCCTGTCGTAATTGATTACGCCAAGGAAGCCATATAAATGATTATCACGGAAAATAGGAACTTCAGCAATAGAATGCACATCGTGCGCTTTCAGGAACTGATACGTTACCCGGTCAGTCTCCTTGATATCATCAATATCGGAAATCGCAATGCTGTCATTCTTCTCAAGGAGATGCTTCCTCATCTCGACATATTCATCAAAATCAGCACCTGTAAATCCCAGATTCTTAATCGATGCAAGACCTTCTCTGCACCAGCTGAAAGGATAGGAAACTGACTGATTCTGTATGTTTCCGATGAAAACGCGGTCTGCGGAAATGATAATTCCTATTTCCTTGAGAACACTTCCAATCGCTGTGCCATAATTCTCGCCTTTGATGAGGATATCCATCAGGTAATTGACCAGATGATCCGTTGAATAATTGAGTACTCTGGGTGCTGCCTGCACGGTACTCTTGTCCCGGTGAAGAATCATTGCTGAACAGGTGCCTCTTCTAGGCCCCCTGAAAAACAGATAGTCCAGCCATTCTCCTTCTTCAGGGAAGTACTTCTGATTGAAAACGGTCCTTCCTTCGTAAGCGGCTTCATACAAACGCTGCCGCCAGGTATAATCCGGCGTATCCAGAAGATCAGAAAAGCGTTTTTCCAATTCAGTCTTATTATGGATTCCCATCATCTTCTCATATGCCGTATTCTTGTAACGGCAGATGATGCCTGAAATCATTCCATCATTTCCAATCGGAACATCAAGCAGGACGTAAGGAATGGGAATACGATCGAACAGTTCGCCTTTATTGACCCAGTCATCGACGGAAATTTCAGCACCGCCGCTCCTGATAATGCCAATAGCCTGTTCCATCAATTTACCGGCTGCAATCTTATCTGATCCATATGTAATCAGTGTATTTGCATCCACTTTGCACGGAATATTTTTCACATGATCAATATGGGAAATTTCTTCTTTCAGTTTCCGGCTCATATCCGAAACAGCCCCCTGGTCCTCATAATGGAAGAGAAGGATAAACTCTCCTCCATTGATTCTTCCGACCGGCCCGCTCCTGCCGAAAACTGAATTGATTCTTGAAGTGACTTCTCTCAAAAGTTCATCTGCCGTCTCTTTCCCGTAAGATGCCAGCATTTGATTGTACTGGGGAACAAAGATAAAGAGCATGACGTAGTCCACATTATAATGCTGATACATTTCCGAATACGTCATCATGGACTCGAGCAAACCTCTTGAATTCAAAAGTTCTGTAACCGGATCTGTTACTGTAAGCTTTAGATTCTCACGGCTCTTTTCTATCTGCTCTTCCTCAATGAACCAACCTAAAATCCCTATGATTTCTCCTTCATCATAAATAGGAATCTCTGTATAAATAATTCTTTTCAGCGTTCCCTGAAATACGCAGTCAACCATTTCGTTCCTGATGCAGCGGCCGGAAATGAGCACATCATCCTCTGAACGTTTCCAGGAATATTCATTGATAATCCAGCCCATCTCATCCGACGTCTTCCCAATGACGTCTTTTTCTGAGCTGAGTCCGAAAGATTTCATGAACTTCGAATTGATTCCGCGGATCCGATGCTCCCTGTCCTTCCAGAAACAGGCAACGTCTGAGAAATTCATCAGACTCTTCCAGAGGATATCCTTGCTCTCGACACCTCTTTCAGCATACGCTTCAAGCGCTCTTTCTTCGATATCTTCCTGCGCTGTGCCTACCATCTTCGCACAGTCTCCAGACAGCCCCTTCACACAGTAAAGTATCTTTGAAGCGCCCGTGCGGGATACCGGTATGATAGTATGCATTTTCCAGGGATATGTCCCATCCTTGTCTTTAGTCCGGAAGAAAGAAGAAAGGCCGGTATGCCCTTTTGCCTCCACCCTTTGCGAAAGTGTATTTGCATCTGTAAAAGCCAGGTATCTTTCATAATCAGCAGGATAGATACAGGTCTCGAAGTAAATGACATGATCCTGTCCCAGATCACCCGTCTTTGACAGTTTTCCTCTCGTTTCTCCCCGGCCGGCCAGGTTCATTGAAGTTCTTTTTGCCAGATCTAAAAGCGTTATATTGTCGTAGACGGAATATACATTCTGAAGAATGCGGTCAAAATGCGTCTGTCCGGCTCTGTCTGTATCTCCCGGAGTATTTTCTACCAGATTATTTAATTTGATAGAAAATGCATACGTTCCATTATTATGAACAATGCAGGCTCCTGAAATAATCTTCAGTTTATTGCTGATGATGCAGGAAACTTCTTCACGATGCCCGCTTTTCAGTACTTTTTCAGCCAGTTCCCTGAATGCACTAGCAAATTCCATCCGCCTTGCATTTCCAATGCTTTCCCTATTGCCAAGCTCTATGCAGCCGGGCGTCATAATCTTTTTCAGATGTTCATCCTTGGTATATAAAAGACGAATGGTCTTTCCATCGTATTCAGCGACACCAGGCGCTTTATCGTTCTGAAAATCAACCTTGCTCAAAGCCTCATAGCAAAGACGCATAGCGCGGCTTTCAATTTTGATTCCCGTATCCATGCAGTGACGTATCGTTTCTTCGTAGGGAGCCGGTTTTCCAAAATAATATCCTTGTACTTCTTCGCAGGCCGCCTTTTTCAAGAATTCAAACTGCTCCTTTGTCTCTACGCCCTCTGCCAGACTCCTCCCGCCGATGGTTTTCGTCATAGCGACAACGGATGACAGGATATTTCTGGCCCTTTTACTCGGGCTTGATAGAAATGCCATATCGATTTTAAGCACGTCAAACTTATAGTCTTTCAGAAGATTGAGCGATGAGTACCCGCTTCCGAAATCATCCATCCAGACTTCATAACCAGCCGCGCGGAATTTTTTCAGAGTCTTCCAGATGACTGTTTCCCCGCCCATAAAAACGCTTTCCGTGACTTCGATATGCAAAAGTTCCTTTGGAACTCTGTATCTGGCTGTCAAATCCTCTATTTCCTTAAAAATATCGCAGCAAAGAAAATCGAGGCGCGAAAGATTGACCGAAACAGGAACAATAGCCTCTCCGCTTCTCTTGCAAAGTGCAATATTCCTGCACACCTGACGAATAATCTCCAAATCAAGCTTGTAAATTTCACGGCTGTCTTCCAAAGCGGTGATAAAGTCGCATGGCATTAAGAATCCCTTTACAGGATCATTCCAGCGGGCAAGCGCTTCCATACCGCATAACGTTTTTGAAATCGTTCTTACGACTGGCTGGAAGTATGCCTTTATGTATTCCTTCTCTATTGCTTCATCAATATTCTTGGTTACATATTCGCGGACAGTCAGACTCTTTCCCATGGAATCCGTGTAATATGCATAAAATGTGTCCGGTGTATTGCGGATACTGTCACAGGCAATCTTGACACTGGCCAGTGCCAGATCAGGATTCAGCGTTTCTCCATGCAGTTCATAGACGCCGATCTTGCATTCCACCTTGGCAGACGGCCTGATACGAAGGATCATATCATGCACTTCCTTCAGGCACCTGTCTATATCTCCGCCTTCAGCAAGGACCATAAAATGATCCACATCAAAACGGGAGATGAATAAATCTGAAAAGACCTGGCGGATGCTCTCCCCCATCATCTTCAGGAACTTATCTCCTGCCGTAATGCCATAATTGACATTGAACATTTTGAAATGGGAAATATTGAAGAACAGCAGGTACAATCTGTCAGGATGGCTTTTTTGCGCATTTTCCCTGACAACTTCGTGAGCTGCAGCAATAAAGCGCCTCATGCCAGGAAGTCCCGTTACAGGATCGACCTCATAAGAAGGCAGTCTGCCTTTTTCATTGATGACAAAGACGTGAATCAGATGGCTTCCTGTCTTTTCATCCTCTACATGCCCTGCCAGTTCCACGGGCCGGCAGCTTCCATTTGCTGTCACTATCATGCAGTTCAATGTAAAGCGGTCTTTGCTTGCATGCAGCTGATCCTTGATATCATCCAGCAGCAAGGTCCGGTTCTTATGGATCATGCCAAAAAGGGACCCGCCTGTCAGTTCACGAAATCCTCTTTCATTTTTACAATCGCATAGAGCCAGCATTCGGGGGTTCGTATAGACAATTTCTCCCTGTTCATCATCTCCGTATACAAAGACGCCAATAGGGAAGTTTTCATAAGTATGTCTCATGAAGTCCAGCGTATATAACGATTTATCCATAATATCCCCGTCCCAGCTTCTACGAAAGCTCGAAAAGATATTTTTAATCTTTATTATAATTATATAAGCTTTAGTCCATATTTGTAAATATCGAATAAGCGCTTTAGCCTGAAAAATATAATAAAAACGCCAATCTGTCGGGTGTTTACAGATTTGCTTAAAATTACTTTATAAAATTCGTTAGTTTATAAATTTTTATTTTTTTGTTCTTCCTGCCTATTTCATCACTGCATTTACCTTTCATCCCAATTTCCAAATGCAGCCTTTCCGCCTCACCGGAAAGCATCTCTATGACTGATGCGGCATGGAAGCAGGCCGAAATTCCTATCCAGGGATGAAGATTTTTTACTATTTTCACAATAATATTATCCTGATCAAGATAAACCGCATCAATAGCAAATCGCATAAAGCACATATGAATGCTGTTTGTTGAAACAAGAAGAAGCCCGCTTCCATGAGGAAGCGGTTTTCTCATCATAAGCCCGCAGAAACGGCCAATCCATGTATCAGCCCTTTCCACCTGAATTTGAACGCTTGGAAAATCTTCCTTGCTAAAAGTCCAATATTCGAGCATAGACTCTCCTTTGCGTCAATGATATTAAAATATCCCTTTATCCTATTGTCTGTTTTAGCGATAACAAGGATGGCAGCAATACGACGACGAATATGGAGGGAAAAATGCAGAAAACGAGAGGGAATACCATTTTTACCGGCGCCTTCATTGCCAATGTCCTTGCTCTCTGTCTTCTGATATTTCTCATATTATCCGCCTGAATCTTCAATGTATCCGACATGGAAGCCCCCAGCTTTTCCGACTGGGTCACTGACATGACAAAAAGGTAAATATCCTGAATATCACAGCGTTCAGCCATAAACTTCATAGACCTCGCGCGTGTCATACCCATGCGAATATCGCGGAGCATCCAGCGAAATTCGTCAATGAGCGGGCCTTCCATGCGCTCAACAACCTTCTTTAAAGCTCCGTCAAAGGAAAGTCCTGCCTGCACTGAAATAGAAAGAAGATCCAAAACATCGGGCAGTTGCCGGGTAATCAAATCCTGCCTTCTTCGAATAATATGATTCAAAACTCCGAACGGAATCAGCCCACCTATAATCATGCCGATCCATATGGTAAGAAGCCCGCTTATAAAAGTGCGATTCTCATTTGCTGCATAACGAAAGGCTGTACCCCCTCCTGCCACCATGCAGAGAAACCAGATTCCGGCCATCGGCCTCACATGCCAGATGCCCCGCTTTCCGGCAAGCATGATGCGATGCTGCATCAGTTTAGGAATTGCTGACGGTGTAAAGTAAGAAAATATAGCAGCAATATTGCTGATAAGCTTGACAACCGTTCTTTGAAGGAAAGGTGTTTTTTTCAGTTCTTCTGCCCTGTCAGCACTCAGATCATGCTTCGTTTGATTCCCGGCATACTCTCCCAGCCTCTTTTTTACGCCGCGAGCCTCTCCCGAAGAATGGAGAAAAAGAAAAGCAAGCATCAAAAAGATGACAGTCGCGATAAATGCAGATAGCAAGAGGATCATCATTCACCCTCCTCGGAGAAGTTCAAGGATCCCCCACGCATGAGATCTCTCGGAAGCTCTACATTATGAGCTTTAAACTTAGAAAGAAACTGAGGCTGAAGTCCTGTCGGTTCAAAGACCCCCAGTGCTTTACCGCTGTCGTCAAATCCGGTCTGACGATAACGATACAGATCCTGCAGGACAATAACGTCCCCCTCCATTTTCTGTACTTCTGTTATGTACGTTATCTTTCTGGAGCCATCCTGAATACGAGCCTGATGCACAATGAGATCTAATGCTGAAGAGATCTGATCTCTGATTGCACGGACAGGAAGTTCCAGGCCGGACATCAGCACCATCGTTTCCAGACGGCTCAGAACATCTCTCGGGCTGTTGGCATGTGCTGTCGTCAGGGATCCATCATGACCTGTATTCATAGCCTGCAGCATATCGAGCGCTTCGCCGCTTCTCGCTTCGCCTACGATGATACGGTCAGGACGCATACGAAGTGCGTTTTTAACTAAATCACGGATCGTAATGGCGCCTTTTCCTTCAATGTTAGCCGGCCTGGCTTCAAGCGTCACAACATGCGGCTGCTCCAGACGAAGTTCTGCGGCATCTTCGATTGTTACAATACGTTCATCCGAAGGAATGAAGGAAGAAAGGACATTCAGTGTCGTCGTCTTACCGGAACCGGTACCGCCACTGACCATAATATTCAGCTTGGCTTTAACGCATCCCCGAAGGAAACGCGCCATATCTTCAGAAAGCGTCCCGAAAGAAGCAAGATTTTCAATCGAAAGAGGCGTCTGGGAAAACTTGCGGATCGTAATGCAGGGCCCAATCAGTGACAATGGCGGAATAATAATATTGACACGCGATCCATCAGGAAGCCTGGCATCGACCAAGGGAGATGCCTCATCAATATGACGCCCTAATGGAGCCACAATTTTTTCCACAATAGACATTAAATGGGCATTATCATGGAACTGCGCATTTGTAAGATGCAGTTTGCCCATCTGTTCCACATATACCTGCTTTGGCCCATTGACCATGACTTCTGTGACGGAATCGTCCTTCAGAAGAGGTTCTATCGGTCCAAGACCAAGGATTTCATCACAGATATCAGAAACAAGGCGCGCTCTTTCACCACGTGGTACAGCAAACGGGTTTTCACTCAGGACTCTTTCCACATAAGTGGAAATCAGCGCTTCCACTTCCTGACGGCTGTGATTCGTTCCTTCAAAGAGCTGCTGCTGTTCAGAAGTCATTTCATCGACGATTCTGCGATGCACTGCAATCTTCAGATCCTGATATCCCTGCTCAATGATTTTATCAGTACGTCCCGCAAAAATCTTGCCGTTATTTTTATTTTCCTTTTTTCCAAGACGTTCAAGCAGTGTCACTGTTTCCACCCCCTGTCATTAATTTTAAAAAGCACAATCACCATCTATAATCCGCAAATACGGTTTACAGAACCTTACGAGTCTGAAGCCGAACCATTCTCATCATACATATAATAATTGATACTATAGCTCTCAGGAATCCCAACACCCAGCCCAGTCAGCAGATTGACAAATGCATACTGTTTATTCAGGACCGTATCAATGCGAACGTGAATAGAATCCGGCGGTGCCCCATTAGCAGGTGATGTTCCCGTATTATCGATCTGTATATCTTTAAAAGTATACAGATTCGTTGTCATATGAGCATCTTCAATAGTCTCACGATAGCGGTCTTCAAGCGCATCATACGCCAATAGTTCCGTATCATCACCAGATGCGGGGATTGTAATGACTGCTTCCCTCGCAGCAGACCTTGCCATATTGTTCAGTGTCAAATAGTCTCCATACATGAAACCGCAGTACATAATCCCGAGAAGAAGTAATAAAAAAAGGGGCAGAAGCAGTGCAAATTCCACAAGCATTTGTCCGCGCTGTTTTTTCATTCTGCTCCCCTCCTTACTAAGATCAGGATGACCATAAATAATATTCACCTGCAGATTTATCTTAAATTTTTTTAGTTTATTACAGACCATTTACAGGAATCCCTGAAGAAGGACAGTATACTACTATCCTTCTTCAGGGACTCTTATAGAATAAGAGCCTCTGTAGAATTACAATCTTTAAGTTTTAAGTAGGAGTTTTAGTAGCAACTGCTGCTGCGGAAGAAGTAACGCTGTTTGCATTTGAGAAAATGGATTGAATGTTGTCATTCAGCCCCGATGTTGTATAAATCAAATAACCAATTCCTACGACGATTGCCAGAAGCAGAGCATATTCAATCAGGTCCTGCCCTTTCTCGCCGAAATACTTGCACTGCCAAAGTGCACGAAATTCCTTAATCAGCTGTAACATAGTTGTCACCTCCTTTGCTAGAAAATCTGGTCCTAAAGAACCGAAAAAACTGTCCTCAAGCGACGCTATGTACTAGCGCGAATCAGAGCCCCCCTGTTGGAAGGCTTTGATTTCCCCTTCCCATATGAAGCCGCTCTCGAGGAAAGACAGCAGCACTGCTGTCTTTCCCCCAGAACCTCTTCCTAATGGTTAAATATCCAAATTCATTCATCAAATCTTAATATCCATAATTTTATAGATTATTATAAACCCAACGACCTCCATGAATGCTGCTGCACCTATCGCCATTTTCCCAATCGTAGTCGTAAATAGAGGTCCCATATACGCCGGTGAAATTGTATACAATGCCACTCCTAAAGCAATAGGAATCACAGCCAAAACCATTCCTGTTGCCCTTCCCTGTGCCGTCAGTGTTGTAATCTCGCGGCGAAGACGGACACGTTCAATAATCGTATCCCGGATTGTATCAATGATCTCGGCCAGATTGCCGCCGACCTGCTGCTGAATGAGAACGGCAGTAATAACGAGAGAAAAATCCTCATTATCAACTCTTTCATCCATCTGCTGCAGTGCCTGTTCCAAAGGTTTTCCCAAATTCGTTTCACGAAGAACTCTGGCAAATTCCGTACTCATGGGAGGCTGCATCTCGCGGGAAATAATTTCCATCGCCTGCAGGAAGGAAAAACCGGCGCGAAGCGAGTTAGAAAGAAGTGTCAAACAATCAGAAAGCTGACCAGTAAATCTCTTGGAATTTTTATCTGCTAAATAACGGACATATCCCCATGCGCATGAGAGCGCAATGAATGCAATAATCAAACCTGAAACAGCATTGGAAAAAAGAAGAAACCCTACGATGAAACCAACAATGGCTGCGCCATTGGACATGACCAGGAATTCGGAACCTAAGATAGGCAGTCCTGCCCTGTCCATCAGCAGATTCAGATTCATCGTATTTTTCTTAGGCGCCGTTTCTCTTAAGTGCTTCCTAAATGCTTTTCTGACACGAGCCTTCAGTGCTTCCTTCTCCTGTCTTTCTTCCTCTTCAGGAGCATATCCGGTATAGAAACGTACCCTGTCACTGACATTAGTCTTCTTTTTCAAAAGATGCATGGAGAAGAAGAAAATCATGATAAATACTAGAAATGAGCACAAGAGTGATATGAGCAGAATCATGATGTTCCTCCTTCCCAATAAAATCCATTGTCTTCAGAATGACAAGCTTGATAAAAAACTATTGATTACTCCCCTGCAATAATTGAATCGGCCAGATTTTCAACTGCTTTGGAAAACTGGCTGTCGGGATCCCGTGTTACTGCCATCCTGCCGTTATCAGCTGCTTCAGAAACAAGCAGGTATTCATTAGGGATAATATACTTGACCGGATATCCCATCTGCTTAGACAGTTTATTTCTCTGTTCTTCTGTAAATGGGTTGACTCTCGTAAAAAGCAGATCCAGCCGCTCCTGATAATGATCCCAGGCCTTGAAAATTTCCAGTGCCCGCTTCATGTGCTGCACTTCATAGCCGCCATTAACCATGGTCGTAATAATCGTCTTGTCAGAGAGTTCGCAGGCTGTAGCTGAGATATCTGAAAAACCGGAAGGAATATCAATTAAAATATACTTGTACAAGTTTCTTGACATTTTAACCAGAGATGTGAATCCTTCAATAGTTATCGTTTCCGCCATATCCGGTTTAGAAGTCCCGCATAAAACCTGAAGATTCCTTCCCGTATCTGTAAAATATGTCCTAAGCGTTACCGGGGAGAGAAACGATATATCTCTTACAACTTCCACTATCGTACTTTGCGGAGTCAGGTTGAAAAATACAGTCATATCTCCAAACTGAGTATCTGCATCAATAACGGCCACCGGCTCATTTGTCTTTGCTGCCAATACCGTTCCCAGATTAGCAATCAATGTGGATTTGCCGCTTTTCCCCTTTGGACTGAAAAAAGAGATCACCTTCGAGTATGCGCTCAGTGAAGACCGGCTTACATTTTTAACAGTTTCAAGAAGTTCCTCCCCCGTGAAAGGCTTCACCATGTAACCTTTAGCACCCATATGAAGCAGTTTTGCCTGCGCTTCTGAATCCCAGCGGCGAGCCAGACAGATAATGACTGCACCTGGAATATTTCTTTTTAAATCAGGAATGAGGAGCGCATTATGCTCATTATCGACATCTACCAGAATCAAGTCCGGATTAAAAGCCTGCATCTGGCCTAAGGCATCACCTGCCGTTGCATATCTGGCGCTTACTTCAAACCCTGCCAGATTACGGACGACGCTAGTAAGGCGTTCCATCATCATTTTATTTTCTTCAATCAGGACGGTTCTGTATGCCAAAACTCCTCACCTCCTTAGGAAAAAAGCCTGCTGAAGAACCCGCCTTTAGAATCTTTGTCTTGTTCTTCTTCTGTTCCCGGTTTTGCATATTTATCAACCATCCGGCAGATTTCGCGCGCCAGCTCGGTATCTCTCGATTTCTGAACCAATGGCTCTCCGAACTGGATTGACTTCTGCGCTGTCATGAAATCATTAGGAAGAACATAGTCGAAATGCTTTCCTAAGATTTGCTCCACATCACTTGCGTCAATTCTGGTTCTTGCATTGCTGCGGTTCAAAACATAACGGATTTTGGTATCATCATACCCCAGTTCTTTCAATGTATCCGAGCCGCGTTTCATATTCTTAATGGTTGGTATGAAATCAACAAGACCAACAAAATCAATAATCGTTGATAAATCCATCATTGATAAATTCAAAGCACTGAACGTCGAGGTCGTATCGACGATAACATAATCATATTCAAGCTGCAGACGCTCTATCATCGTCCGGATCAGTGAGATGTCCATATTGTAGGCTTCTTCCAGAAGATCCGGATTGACCAGCACGTCGAAATGAATATTTCCTGAATGGAATGGCGTCAGATAATTCGACATTTTTACTTCATTAGGATTATTCTGCATGGCCCTTTCTGCATCAGCAATTGTCATTTCCGGCTCAAGCTTCAGATAATAACGGATATCTCCAAACTGGAGATCTAAATCTGCTAAGCAGACTTTAAATCCGTCTCTAGCGAGCTCTGCGGCAATATTTACTGCGATTAATGTTTTTCCTACTGCATAAGCTGTACTGAAAACCGTAAATATTGTTCCTTTCGTGCCTGCTGGCATTTAGATTCCCCCTTTAGAATTTATGTACGATCTGATGAGTATGCATTCATAATAGCGCGAACCCTGTCTCTAATATCCGGTTCACTGCTGCTTTCCTTTGGAGTCACGTCCGATTTCTTTTCAGGACTGGAAAATTTTTTCTCCGGGCCCTGCTTGCGCTGAATCTGGACGGGCTGCTGTTTTTCTGTGCCATCGTCTCTTTCCACTTTCACAATCTGCAGATCATTCTTTCTCTTCTGATAATCTTCCTCAGAAAGCGGAATCAGTGTCGTTTCTCCATTTTTTCCCTTTATCTGAAGAAGATGTTCAACAGGCTCTTCGGGTTTCTTTTCTTCGACAACAACTGTGCTGACTGGGGCTTCCTTCTCTCCCCAGAGATCCCGTTCTTGTTTGTCTGTCCCCTGTTCTACCGGCTGATTCAGATTTACATCTTCGCGATTCCTGATCATCCTCTGTGACGCTTCATATCCCCGTTTCATTTGCTGGGACATTGGCTGTTCTGTATCATCCGATACGAGTGTCGGAGTAATCAGGATCAGAAGCTCCCGGTTATCCCTTGTTTTGCTTGTATGACGGAAGAACTGTCCGATAATTGGCAAATCTCCTAAAAGAGGTATCTTGCTGACTGTCTTGGAATCTTCTGAATTCAGGAGACCGCCAATTGCCATTGTCGCCCCCGATCTGACGTTGATTACAGCGTCTGCTTCTCTGGAAGCAAGGGCAGGAATACTGAAATTGTTCTCCACAACGGCATGACCATAATCCAGAGTCGATACTTCCGCATGAACCTTGGATGTAATCTTGTTTTCACCGTCTACAACAGGTTCGATATTAAGACGGATACCATATTCGCGCCAATCAATGGAAATTTCCCCATCTCCTGCTGAGGTAGGAATCGGAATACGTCCGCCAATCAGAATATTTGCCGTCTTACCGCTCATCGTCGTAATAGAAGGTCTTGAAAGAATTCTGGCCTTGCCATTGGTTACAAGCGCCTGCAAGGACGCATCAATAGTTGATAAATGACTTCCAATCCAGCCAAAGCTGCCCCTTGGATGACTAAAGTCCTCTCCTGCATATACCAACCCGGAAGATCCTGCCGTAACCCCCGATGATGAATTTCCTAATGTAGGGCTCCAGTACTGGATTCCCAAATTCTTCTCATCATCTGTATTGATTTCTATGAGCTGCGCTTCCAGACGGATCTGGCTGGGATGAGACATTTCAAGAAGATCGATGATATTTTCATCTGTGGCGCTTCCCTGAGAACCATTCGTACCGGACGCTGTCGTTGCTGAAGACGTGCTGCCTCCGCCGCTCCCCAGATAAAGCTGGGCAATTTTGATGGCCGTATCGTGCTCATACTGATTTTTTACTGTGCCACGAAGAAGAACTTTACCATTCATCATCTGCGCTGTGATTCCAGGATATCCGATGGCCTGCTGAATGGCGCTTGCCATTCCCTGATCATCCCCGGACACATAAACACTGTATTCCTCACGGACACCATTAGCCGACCAGACAATGAGTGAAGTCGATCCTGCCTTCTTGCCAATCAAGAGGTAATCCCGTGCAGAAAGCATACGGACATCCGCTATTTCAGGATTGCCAATGGCAATTCTCGTAATCTTCGGTGCCTGCATATATTTTGATGAATTCAGTGATACATTGACAGGTGTTGCTGCGAGAGCCCAGCTGCAGGCTCCCATTACGGCTGCTGCCGTCAAGATACTGATTCTCTTAAGGTTACTGATCATTCAACTATCCCCCAACTATACTCAAGTTCCCCGGATTACTTCAACGCCGAAATTGTTATCTACTGAAACACGTGCAGGCGCAGGTGCTGCCTGTCCTCCATTAGACATCTGAACCGGTGTCCTAGGCGCTGTCTGCGCTGATTCTGCCTGAGGTGCATTATTTTCCTTTGGAAGCGGTATCACATAGTAAGCCACAGAGCTGGTATCACTGTCCGGCCCGATTGGTCGAAGCATAAGCTGCAGGATTCCCATCTGTGCGGATGCTGTAAGCTTTGCGGCATCATACGGTGTGACTGCCACTGTAGCAACGGCAGGCTGGGAAACCGGCGTTGCACTGCTTTTCTTAGCCGGAGCCTTCGTATCAGAACTTAGAGGAGAAGATGCCGTATTCTCAGCTGATTCAGCCGAAGCATTCTGCGCTTCCACGCTGCTCTTATTGACAGCCAGAAGCAGTACATCTTTCAAAAGCAATTTGGATGTCATTGCATCAGGATACTCCTTATTGCCAACCAGCAGGATGTCTACTTTATCCCCTGGTTTTGCAAAGCCGGAAACACCTGTAATGTCATTAATCGTAAAGGAAACAGCTCTCATTCCTTTAGGAATCATACCGGCAAAACCGTTGGCCGTCTGGCTGTTGATTTTACGGGTAGTTACGACATCTCCCTTGAGAATTGCTACAGACGATGTCTTCCCAACGACACCCTTCATATCCTTGATTGCCGCTGCAGGTACTGCATCAGAGGGGACACTGGATACTTTGACCATATCATTGGTAATCAGTGTATATGGCGGTATATCCTGAGAAGCTTCTATGACCGGGGTCACAGCGATGCGCGCCTCATCTTCTGCAGTTTTTGTCTTCAGCAACGATGATAAGCTGAAATAAATAATCAGAAAAACGATGATTGCACACCCTGCACAAAGAATTAAAAGCTTGCGAGGCGACATCTTTTCTGCCATATCTGTCAATTTATCTACGATTTTCACATGGCACCCCTTACTTTATAACCTGGATTCCCGAGATACGTAACGAGTCATTTGACCGCGTTTCCCCAATTATCTATTTTCAGGAGCAGCCAACAGCGGTATAACCCCTAAATCTCTATACAGCTGTTCCTGCTTAGCCAGGACTTCTCCCTGTATTGGGGCTTTTCCAGGCTCTATGAAGCATTCAATAGAGTCAAGCTCATCAAGTAGTTCATCCATGGTATACTTGGCGAACAGCCCTGCCTCAAACATCCTCTGCTTGATGTAGGAAAGGTAAATAAGTGCCACAAATTCGACAAAAATCTTACCTTCCAGGGCACTTTCTGAAGAAACCAATGTCCTGCGCAGGTTAAGTCGGTCTTTGATGTCAAAATAGGCCTTCTCTACAACATCTCTCGTGCGGTATATGTTCAAGGCCAGAATTGGGTCTTTGACCTCATTGCTCACAAGGGCGAAGAAGCCATAGCGTTCCCTTGCTTTGTCAATCGCTTCCTGGTTGACCGTAATCTGTAAGCCGCGCTTGGGTGTTTCCTTGATGATGAAATACCGTTCGTATTCGCTCTCATGGTCCGCCTTTCTCTGCCCTGATTCCAATTCATGCCGGAGTTTGCTGAGTTTGCGGTTTAACGCCTTTTCATCTTCCAGCCGCTTTTCCGGGTTATAGTAGAGATGAAGATACATACGCCGTTCATCCTTAAGCACATCCCCTTTGTAAGGCCGTTTCTGCTCGTAATCCCAGGTGATGGTCTTGGAGAAAGCGTAGAGGTCGTGATTCTCATCGTATGCCTCGTAGGAATCCTTGTCGGTCCCGATTTCTGCGATGGAATCTTTAACATACCCCAGCATCGTCCTCACGCCTATGATGAATTTATAGTGCTGCCGATACAGGGCGTTAATGTTATCCCTGCTGTAGAAGCCGCGATCCATGACCAGCTTAATCTTCCCATAGCCAAAAACATCCAGTTCCCGTACCAGTTCATTTACGGTCTTCACATCCGGTATATTGCCGGAGAGCTTGCGGTAATAGAATGGCAGTCCCGATTCCTCGCCGAATAGAAGGGCCAGGTTAATCTGCGGAAGCCGGTCATTGTCCTTGTTCTTCCCGTATTTCACCTGCTTCAGAAGCTGGGAGCAGCTGGAAATAGATGTCGTGTCATAAGCCCAGCACTCCTTCTCTGCACGCCGCCTGCCCTGCAGACGGAAGAAACGCATCTTTGCTTCCTCAGAGATGGACTGGAAAATCTCGGAGCTCCGCTGAGATGGGATATTCTCACCGTATGGATGCTTATGGAGCTTTGCCCATCCGGCAAACCGGAATAAAGGGTTCCTGTTCTCAAGGATAAGATAATAGGCAATGGACTGAATCTGGCGGTAAGAATCGGGGAAGCAGGTCTTTAAATCGGCAGCAACACCGGTAGCCTCTCCAATCTGGTCAAAGAGATAAGTTGCGCCATAGAAAAGCCGCTTGGTGTGGATTGACGGCACCGGGCCTCTTTTTCTGAGCGCAGGGGCTTTGTCCTTTGACTGGCCCCGCCTCTTTCCCCAACCTTTAGTGGGGACTACCTTGCCGGTTTCCGGGTCAAGACGGCCAATAAGCTTCCGATGAGAGCGGCTCTGCTGCTTCTCCTTATCCCAGTAAGAAGTTGATTCGTAGACATATGTAATACCACTGCGTTTATCGTGCTGTCGAACTATAGCCATGGGTTTCACCTCGTTATGTAGTCTAAATAAATTATATCACATAACCATTAAAAACTCAAGGCGTAATATGAGATTTTATCAGATTTTATCGTTAATTTGAGGCAATGCTCTCTTGAATCCTTGTTATGTAAATCGGGAATCTAGGATGTAAATAGTACAAGCCAAAATGAGAAATTCCTAAATATCAAAAACATGGTAAAATAAACAGATACAATTAATGGAGGTTTTCATTATGGCAAAACATTATGACAAGCAATTCAAACTAGATGCAGTCCAATATTTATTTCCTTGATCACAAAGACCTTGGACTTCAAGGTTGTGCATCAAATCTGGGTATAAGCCAGCAGACCCTTTCTCGATGGAAAAAAGAGCTGCAAGAGACTAGCGATATTGAATGCAGTGGTTCAGGCAACTTCTCTTCTGATGAAGAAAAAGAAATTGCAAAATTAAAGCGAGAGCTTCGTGACACACAGGATGCACTTGATGTATTAAAAAAAGCCATCAGCATTCTGGGAAAATAACAGAAGCCATTTATCTTGAGGTTTCTGCAAAGACAGAAACAGCTAACCAGGAAAAACGCCGGGTTTCTGTCTCTGGGATGCTGAGAATATTAGGCGTTTCACGCTCTGGTTATAGGGCATGGCTTAAACATGTACCTTCTGATATGCAAGAACGTAAGGAGGCTGTGAAAGTTAGAATCCAAGACATCTACGATGATTCAAAACAAAACTATGGAGCCCCTAAAATTGCCAAAGAACTGCAAAAAAATGGTGAGGTTATCGCTGAGCGTACAGTTGGCAAATATATGAAAGAAATGGGTATCAAAGCTCAGTGGATCAAACCCTGGACTGTGACAACCAAAGACTCCGATTTCAGTAACAAGCTTCATAATTTATTGGATCAGCGGTTCAACCCCGACAGACCCAATGCTGTTTGGTGCAGTGACATCACCTATATCTGGACAAGAGAAGGGTTTGTCTATCTAACCAGCATAATGGATTTATTTTCCAGAAAAATCATTGCCTGGACGCTTTCCAAAACAATGGAAGTATCTTCGGTAATTGATACAATAAACAAAGCTAAAGCAAGGCGTTCAACTGATTTACCACTGATTCTTCATAGCGATAGAGGGAGTCAGTATGTTTCTAGAGAATATAAAAAGGCGACTGAAAAAATGCAACTGAGTTATTCAAAAAAAGCTTTCCCATGGGACAACGCATGTATTGAATCCTTCCACTCTCTGTTAAAGAGAGAATGGATCAACAGGTTCAAAATTAGAGACTATCAACAGGCAAACCGCCTTGTTTTTGAATATATCGAGGCTTTTTACAATACAAAGAGAATTCACGGTTACTGCGGATATATGTCACCCAATGATTTTGAATCTTTATATGAAAAAACAAAAGATAGCAGATTACAATTAGCCGGCTAATTTGAGGACTTTTTTCTCATTTTAATTTGTACTAAATCTTGACATAGGACCACTAGTATGTTTAAATAAATAGTGAAGATGATTATAGAATTTAGAAAGGAGTCTTGTTCTGATTACGAAAAATGAGAATGGATTTGGTTGGGGGAGTCTGCTGTTGGCAGTGCTGTTCTTTATTGCCGGATGGACCGCCCTCAACAATCCGCTGACCACTTTGATTGCTATGGGGCTTATGTTTGGGATGATTGCCATCGTACAGGGGGGTTCAGCCCTGATGTACTACTTTGAGCTGAAAAAGGTGCTGCCCGGTAATCCTTGGTACTTGATCCTGATTGGCGTATTGGACTTGCTGGTTGGCCTTTATCTGGTGTTCAATCCGGCTGTCAGTGTGACGTTCCTGCCGATGTTGTTTGTGACTTGGTTCCTCATCGACTCCATCATGAACATTTTCCTGGCCTTCCGCTTGAAGGATAGCCAGAGGAGCTGGTTCTGGGTGCGACTCACCTTGGGCATCCTGGGGGTCGTGATCGGGTTTGCCTTGGCGGGGAACTTGTTAGCCGCCATCATTTCCGTCACCTACTTGATCGCGTTCTACTTCTTCACCGGCGCCATCATCAAGCTGATTGACGCGTTTGTCTAGTTGGCTTCTTCGGCTCTTTGTCAAATAGGACTGATGGCTCAATTATGGTCCGTATCAAAAGAAACTTTTTATAAAATTAAAATCAATACAATCTGGCGAAGAACTGTCTCAGATTAGGGTATTAACAAATAAAATCGATGAGCTTAATCAAAAATTTAATGATATATCAAAACAAAATAAAGAGTTTGAGAAAAGAGTATTTGCTGCTTTCCCCAATATAACGTCAAAATTACATAAAGAAACACTAATTAATTTAAAAGCAGTAAATAAAATGAACACAAACAAGAAGAATAAAAAAAGCAATTGATAGTATAAAAAATAAAGCACATGGGTGAATAGCCCGATGTGCTTTATTTTGCCTTATTCAACATCAATTGTAATGCTGTTGTTTGGCTTTTCTTCTTTAGGAACTACAACTTTAAGTAAACCATTTTCCAGTTTTGCTTTAATACCATCTGGCTTGGCATCTTCCAAATAAATTGAACCCGAATTGCAATAATAAGTTGAACACCCGGCGAACCTTTATGCAGTAAGTGCTGCAAGCATTTCTTCCCTAAAGCACTCCTCGGGTGT
>OGTB01000241.1_pt1 | contig 48254 bp, 52 predicted proteins | sample 1553611 | NCBI WGS metagenome assembly OGTB01 (sample SAMEA2580032, study PRJEB22360) | human gut metagenome | biome: human gut; feature: human-associated habitat; material: faeces | place: Denmark | collected 2008/2010 | reverse complement strand
AATGGCCCGGCCGCATAAGGGTATCATTTAAAACCGTCCAGGGTTCAGTAAGTTGGGACACATGCTACACACCGTGTGGCATGTGTCCTGCTTTTAATTATACTTCAATTACATATCCTTGTTGAAATTAGAATACACTTGCGTTATCATTTTCTTTAGTCAATCACGATTTCCAAGAAAGGGTAAATAAGTATGGCTGATGTTGTTGATATTCCGGAATTCAGAGCATTTTATTATACAGATGATACGCCCCGCCAGTTTTATACCCTCCGGCGATACGAGGATGAGAGCGGGTCTGGGGAAATGCACTGTTATAATATTGCGCCAGGTATTCAACTGTCTTTTAATGATCTAAATCTAAGTTCCTGCTATCAGCCACTAAATGTCCAAAAAGATTTTTTAGAAATAAATTATTGCCTTGAGGGCGGACACGAAGTTGAAATGGTCGGAGGCGGAATTACCTTCTTGGGTGAAAAGGATTTAAGTATATCTGGCCTATACCATGATAAACGGGTTATTGTCAATTCAAGGATCCCTTTCAATAAATATAAAGGTATAACCATTCTCTTGGAGCTAGAAACAGCCCAGACGACTCTCGACAATGAATTCTCTAAGTGGCATATAGACTTGCAAAAAATCCGCACAACTCTATGTCCGGAAGGACGTGTTCTTTTAATAAAATCCAAACAAAAAATCGACCATATTTTTGCAGAGATCTTGAGCGTTGAGAACCAGATAAGATTGCCGTATTACTGGCTGAAAATCCTGGAAATCTTACTTTTATTAAGCCAACTGGATAACAGTTATGTGGAGCCGCCCCAACAGTTTACGGAGAAAGTATCCCGGCGGACTCAACAGGTCTATCAGTATATTATTGAAAATCCTTTTACACAAAAAAATATTTCTGAGATAGCAGAGATTTATGGGGTTTCGGAATCAAGTATGAAACGCTGCTTTAAGTCAATTTCCGGTGCTTCTCTAGGCACGTTTATGAAAAGGAAACGGATGGAGGCTGCTGCGGAATTACTTAGGTCAGAGCCGACATTGAGTGTGGGCGAAATTGCCAGTCTTGCAGGGTATGAAAATCAAGGAAAGTTTTCTGGGGCATTCAAATCAGTATATGAAATGACTCCTATCGCATATCGTTTGAAATACTCGTGACCTAAATGGATTAAGACTTGACCTAAACAGTTATAGACGAATATATGATCTTGTGCTATCATAATTGACGTTAATTAGAGAATGGTGAAAAGAGCCGCGTTCAGCGGTTCTTTTTAAGGGTGTCAGTTAGCGATGTCTAACCTCGAGCGAATGGGGGGCAAATCAGTTGTTCAGTATGGGGATCAGTGCGCGAATTGTAAAACGTATTATAACCTTGCTAATTGTGATTTTGGGAGTCGTTACTCTCAGTTTTTGCTTGCAGATATTTACCGGTACAGATCCGGCAGAAATGCTTGTAAGAAAGACTACATTGTTCGCAACAGAAGAGCAAATCCAAGCAATGAGAGTTGAACTTGGCCTGGATGGTACACTCTCTGAGCAATATGCAGATTATATAAAAGGACTACTTACCGGGGACTTGGGTATTTCAATTACCAATCGCAAGCCTGTCATTGATAATATTAGAAATGCCCTTCCTGTTACATGTATGTTAGTTATTATGTCTATGCTCTGGGTTGCTATTTTAACCGTTTTAATATCAGCGTTTTCTGTCATATGGAAAGACAAAGCATTTGACCATGCAACAAGAGTTATCTGCATAATTGGTATATGTGTTCCGAGTTTTTGGCTGGCACTCATTCTGCTAATTGCTTTTGCAGTTGAGATTCCGATATTTAGTGTGATTTCAGACGGGAGTATTAAATCCCTTATATTGCCATCTATTTCTATTGCCATTCCAATTGCTTGTATTTCTATCAGAGTTTTGCGCGCTGCTGTAATAAACGAATTAAAAAGTGACTATGTTACTTACGCTAAAGCGAGGGGGTTTTCCACATCTAAAATTGTATACGGCGAGGTCCTGAGGAACGCATTTCCATCGGCCATAACACTTTTCGCACAATATTGCGCATCAGTTTTTGGAACCTCTGCACTGATAGAAACTGTCTTTTCCATTCAGGGTCTTGGATACTATTTAACTGAAGCGTGCGAAAGTATGGATGTATATGGAATATCGGGTGTGGTACTTATTTGCGCAATCCTATTTGTTCTTTTTAATACTGCAGCAGACATCTTCTCGGGCATTATTTGCCCTGCGTATAGGAGGAAACGTGTATGAGGAAACATCCACAAATTGTCATTGGTGTTTTGCTTATTGCGTTATTTATTTGTATTGCGATAACTGCACCCCTCCTTGCCCCAAATGACCCAAATGCAACAAACCTTGCACTAAAAAATGCCCCGCCATCAGCCGAGTATCCTCTTGGATGCGATCAAATGGGGCGGTGTGAACTTTCGCGCTTAATTTACGGAGCGCGATATTCACTAAGCCTTACGGTGCCTGTGCTGATAGTACTAGCAGCGATTGCATTGTTTATTGGATGCTACACTTCTTATAAAGGTGGCCTAATAGATGAGGTCATCCGATTGTTGTGCGATATATTTATGGCATTTCCGCTTTTAGTAATAGCAATGTCATTAGTGTCAGTTATTAACAATTCTGTTGCGAGCATTATCACTGCAATTGGTATTTCTATGTCTGCGTGGTTCTTACGCATGGCGCGTTCTTATGCAAAGACCGAGTGTGGAAAGGGGTATGTAGAATCCGCAAGAGTATCTGGTGCATCTGCAATGCGGATCGTACTTCACCACATTATCCCGAATGTATTGCCACAGTTTGTTGTCTATTTTACCACGGGAATAGCATCAGCAATTCTATCGGTATCAAGTTTTGCATTTTTGGGTGTGGGCCTTATTGCTGGTACTCCGGAGTGGGGAGCCATGCTTAATGACGCTCGAAACAGCATTTATACAAATCCCGCCCTAATTGTTTATCCCGGCATATGCCTCATTATCTGTTGTGCGGGCTTTAATTTATTAGGTGAAGGTATTCGGGATTTTATTGGCAAGGAGGACCAGATCAGTGTTTCTTGACGTCAGAGATCTCACTATTACTCTCAAAACGGGTGAAGAAATTGCAAAGGATATTTCTTTTTCAATAGATGGAGGAGAAATGTTGTCCATTGTGGGCAGCTCTGGGGCAGGAAAAACGACGGTATGCAAGGCCGTTATGGGCTTACTTAGTTCTAATTATTCCATTTCAGGTGAGGTGCTTTATAGGGGGGAAAACTTGCTGCACTGTTCAAAGAAACGATTGCAGGCAATCTACGGTAAAGAAATATGCTATATTATGCAAAACCCCATGACAGCATTTAATCCATCGCTGCGTATTGGAAGGCAATTAGAAAAAACATGTTACTTACATAACCCCCAAATATCGCGGCAGGAATTACAACTATTAGTGAGCAACACACTACAACAGTTGGGCCTTGATGATTTGAAACGGATACTGAAGAGTTACCCTGATGCCCTTTCAGGTGGGATGTTGCAGCGGATTATGATTGCAGCAGCACTAATCAATCAGCCTACTATATTGGTTGCTGATGAAGCGACTACAGCAATAGATGCCTGTAACCGAATTGAATTGATGCAATTACTTAGGCAGTTATGCAGTGGCGGCATGGCGATCTTATTTGTTACACATGATTTAAGAGCGGCGTCAATGGCGGATCGAATTTCAATAATGAATGATGGCCAGTTGGTCGAGGCAGGGACAACAGAGCAGATATTCAATGAACCTAAAGAAGAATATACAAAATATCTGCTTAGTGCTTGTACGTTGGAAAGGCGGTGATTATCTATGATTGAGGCGAAAGATGTAAGTTGCACTTTTGCCCGCAATCCGTTTTCCAAAGAGGGATTCATGGCGGTTTCCCCAGTTTCAATCCAATTCATTGATGGTGAACGGTATGCCATCGTTGGTGAGTCAGGATCAGGTAAGACAACACTCGCCAGAATGATTGCGGGCCTCCAGCGTCCTACGACGGGGAATATCTATGTCGATGGGATGCCTGTTTACGGTAAACACAAGGTTCATACAAATTACTTCAAGGAAGTCCAAATTATTCAACAGGACTCTTCATCTGCATTAGATCCTAAAATGTCCGTGGGTAGATCAATCGAAGAGCCTCTTTTGTGTTTTTTTCATTTAGACAAAGGAGAACGCAAAAAAAGGTGTCATGATCTGATGGATTTATGTAATTTGCCTGTTGAATACTACTCGCGTCTTCCCGCAGAATTATCTGGGGGCGAGCAAAAACGAGTCGCTATTGCAAGGGCCTTGGCAGCAGAACCTAAGTGTCTAATTTTTGATGAGGCAACAAATGGCTTTGACCTTCCTTTACGCAAGAAGATCATTGAAGAAATTGTTGACTTGCAGAGGAAACTCGCATTTACCCTTATATTTATTACACATGATATGGAGTTAGCCGTCGTTATTGCTGACGTAATTTTGGTTATGAGAAATTCCACCTTGATTGAACAGGTTGAATTTTCTGGAGATATATCAGTATTTACAAGCGAATACAGCAAGACGCTTTTATATGCGAGTGGAATTACTGATACATAATCATTGTTGGAATTGATCATAGCAGAAATAAAATGAAAGGATAGTTTGCGATGAAATTCAAAAGACTTGCAACGATTCTTATGGCTGCGGCCATGATGGTTTCGTTGGTTGCCTGTACAGGCGACAATGGCGAAAACTCAGAAACGCCTGTTACTTCGGGCAATGATGTTGTGGAGGAAACGGAAACCAACCACATCACTTTGGCCGAAAGTTGGGGATTTGAAAATTTCTATACAATTATGACGCCCGATGTATCGGCAAGCAACTTCGGTATCACATATTATCTTAGCAATTTCTACGATGTGCTTGTAGAATATCAAGATGGAGAATACGTTGGTGGTCTGGCCGAGGATTGGACAATTAGCGAAGATGGAACGGTCTACACATTCAATCTACGGCATGATGTGAAATTTTCTGATGGTAGCGATCTGACTGCGGAAGATGTTGCCAAATCGCTTTTGGCCGTTCCCATCAATTTGGGGCAATACAATGGAACCTATGGCCGCCTGTCTACAATTATTGAAGATGCAGTGGTCGTTGATGACTATACTGTTGAAATGCATCTGACGCAACCTTATTATAATGCGCTGCGGGAGCTGTGTTTGGCGAATCCATTCGGAATCGTATCGAGTGAACAACTTAATGATGATTTAACGAAAAAGGATACTTTTGAAACTGCAACCTATGGTACAGGTCCCTATATGTATGCTGGAGATAATGACGGGCAGACCTGGAATTTCGAGAGCAATCCCTACTATTGGGGTGAAAGACCTGATGTTGAGAGTTTTTCTATCAAGAGCATTCCTGACAATGATGCTAAAATTCTCGCATTGAAAAACGGGGAGATTGATTTTGTCGCAGGAATCACGAACGTCTCCAACGAAAGTTTTGTGGAAATGCAAAACACTGAGGGATTTGGCGCCAAGGTTGACGACAAATCTTTCCGCACCGGATATATTGGTTACAATTTAAGTAGTTCTATGTTCGGTGATGAAGTTGTTCGCCAAGCCATTACATTGGCCTTAGACAAAGATGCAATTTCTGAGAGCATTTATGGCGGCCTGTATGAAAAAGCAGATACATTCTTCCCGAAGACCCTACCCTATTGTGATGTAGAGCAAACCGTATACTCTTATGATATAGACAGGGCAAACCAATTGCTTGATGAAGCAGGATACATTGATACGGATGGCGATGGCATCCGTGAAAAGGACGGTGAGAAACTATCCTCTCCGTTCCAGTACCAAGCAGGCTCCGCTTCTGATGATAACTTGGTTGTTTATATCTGCGACCAGTTAGGGAAAATCGGAATCGAACTTACACCGCAGTCTGCACAAATGATGGACTGGTATGCAATGATTACAACTGGAGAGTACGGCCTTACCTTATTTAAAACACAAGGCGGTTTCTATGATCCGGGCAATACGATCGGTAATATCGATCCCAGCATGGCCATGGACCCAATTATCTCCCAGGTCGCTGCATACTTGCCGGGCGGTGCCGATCTGATTACAGAATTGGAATCTACTACTGACGAGGAACGAATCCAGGAGATTTATGGAATTATTTTGACTACGATGGCGGATCAGTGCCTTACTACACCTCTGGTGTATCCTCACCAACTTGCAGTATATAGTGATAAGATTGCAAACTACGATTTTCCGCCTGATGCAAACTTTACTGCTGTACAAAATATCACATTAAAGTGAGCATTTCCCCATTCCGCAAACGGCGTGCTATGCAAAACATAGCACGCCGTTTGCAGAAAGAAAAATGACATATTGCAAATAGATTACATAGAAGTTCTGTTAACCATATATTTGCTTTACCGGTTGAAAGGAGTCCAGATATTGGTGGGCAATCAATCAAAAGGGATTAAGCGGATTCTCAGTTTTGCCGGCAGATACAGGGGTCTCTTGACTTTTGCACGTTGCCTTTCCGGTATCAGTGCGTTGTTTATCATAGGCCCTTTTATCTGTGTATATTTTGCGGCAAGAGAACTTATCGCTGTATTTTTAGGCGATCAATTGAATGGTCAAGCATTATTGAATTGGGGCCTTTGTGCATTAGGATTAGAACTCGTGGGAGTAGTACTCTACTTTTTGGCTTTGCTATCTTCTCATATCGTCGCGTTCCATATTCAAAAAAACTTGCAGATGGCAGCATTAAAGCACCTTGCTCATATGCCAATTGGCTATTTTAATACCAATCCAAGCGGAAAATTGCGTAAGATAATTGATGAAAACAGTTTTCAAACAGAGACCTTTATTGCACATCAGTTGCCAGATTTAACAGGCGCCCAAGTAACCCTGATTGCTGGTGTTTGCTTTATGCTCATTTTTGACTGGCGTATTGGGGTTCCACTCATTATCTTATATGGGATGGCCTTTTATCTGCAAAGTTCTCTCATGGGAAAGAATAGTGCTGAGTTTATGAGAATTTATCAAGACGCTCAAGAAACAATGAACCATGAGGCTGTTGAATATATTAGAGGAATTGCCGTTGTCAAGGTATTCGGACAAACTGTAAAGTCGTTCACCAAATTTCATAATGCGATAGAGACCTATAAAAAGTACGCACTTGCTTATACTATGTCTTGCAAGAAAGGTATGGTTGCATTTAATGCTATCGTAAACTCATCCTTTTTAGTGCTGGTTCCGATTGGCTTTCTAGTTGGATTTACAACCCCGACACTCAGAGATTTTATTCAAAGTTTTCTGTTTTACGTGATTTTCTCTCCGGCATGCGCAGTGATGCTTAATAAAATTATGTATATGACTAGTTATAAAATGCAGGCAGAAGAGTCTATGCGTAGAATTGATATGATTTTAACTTCCAAACAGCAATCAGAACCAGCGATTCCCCAATATCCTGATACATATGAGGTTGCTTTTGAAGATGTGACATTTGCATACGATAATACCGATCATCCCGCGGTTTCTCATCTCACTTTTATGGCCAAAGCAGGAGCAATAACCGCCCTTGTGGGACACTCAGGGTCAGGTAAAAGCACAGCGGCCAGTCTGATCCCCCGGTTTTATGACGTGCAGGAGGGCGCAGTAAAAATTGGCGGCGTTGACATCAGGGAAATCCCTCAGGTCGATTTAATGAAAATGGTGGCGTTTGTGTTCCAAGACCCCAAGTTGTTTAAGGATAGCCTATTAGAAAACATAAGAGCCGGAAGACCATCGGCAACCCGTGAGGAAGTTCTAAAGGCAGCTCATCTGGCGCAGTGCGACGACATACTGAAAAAACTTCCAAACGGAATAGACACAATTATTGGAAGTCAAGGTGTATACCTGTCCGGGGGCGAAACACAGCGCATTTCTATTGCCCGCGCTATTTTAAAAGATGCTCCTATTGTAGTTTTGGATGAGGCAACAGCATATGCTGATCCCGAAAATGAGCATCAAATCCAGAAAGCCTTTGATGGACTTATAAAGAATAAAACGGTTATTATGATTGCGCATCGGCTTTCGACTGTCCAGGATGCAGACCAAATATTGGTGATGAAAAATGGTGCGATAGCGGAAAGCGGAACACATTCAGATTTGTTAAAGGTTCAAGGAGAGTATGCTAAAATGTGGGACAATTATAACAAGACGGTACAGTGGCATATAGAAAGTTGAGGTGCTGTCCATGTTAAAACGTGCGTTTGCATTAAGCGATCAAGGCGCAAAAGATTTAGCAAAAGGGATTATAGCAACTGCCTGCGCCAATTTGATACAGATCATTCCAGCAAGTTTGTTGTTGATGGTAGTGATGATGCTTTTAGAAAAAGCGGCAGGGACTCATGTTAATGTAGGTCGGAATATTCCGTCCTTTGTCGGAATTACCCTGGTGCTTTTTGGTATGATTGCGATTGCTCAATTAATACAATACAATTTGACATACACTGCTGCATATAAGGAAAGTGCAAACCGAAGAATTGTGCTGGCTGAAAAACTCAGAAAACTTCCACTGTCGTTCTTTGAAAAGAAAAATTTGGCAGATCTAACAACTACTATTATGGGGGATTGTACGGCATTAGAACGGACATTTTCTAACGCGATTCCACAGTTGTTAGGCACAATTCTTATGTTTGTTATTACATCCGTGGGGTTGGCAGTTTTAGACTGGAGGATGGCTCTTTGTATTATTGTCCCGGTACCAGTTGCCTCAATTGTTGTTGTTCTTTCTCGTAAGGCACAGAGTAAGGCGGAGCTTGAAAATCTGGAGGCAAAAAGGTGCGCCTACGACGGAGTACAAGAATATATTGATACTATAAAAGAATTAAAAGCATACTCAAAGACGGATGTATACTTGGATGAACTTGATAAAAAGTTAGAGAATGTTATTCGTTGTTCCTTCCGAAATGAGTTAGCCCCCGGAGCATCTACAACAGCTGCTCAGTTCATCCTGCGCTTTGGTTTAGTTGCTGTTTTGCTTATAGGGGGAAACTTGGTGATTGAAGGTATGCTTTCTATTCCCATGCTCATACTGTTCCTTCTTTTCGCTGGTCGAATCTATGATCCATTCACCAACTGTTTCATGCTATTAGCGGAGGTTTTTGCCGCACTTGTAAGCATTGGCCGGATGAAACAGATAGACAATACACAGGAACAAACCGGCTCAGACTGTTGCAATAACATTGGCTGCGATATTGAGTTCAAGGATGTTTACTTTTCTTATAACGAGGAACCAGTTCTGACAGGAGTATCTTTTGTAGCAAAGCAAGGCGAAATAACTGCTTTAGTCGGGCCATCTGGCAGTGGAAAATCAACAGTTTCAAAATTAGCAGCGCGTTTTTGGGACGCCGATTCCGGACTCATAACACTTGGAGGCATAGATGTCAAAACTGTTGAACCAGAAGTATTGTTAAAAAACTATGCAATCGTATTCCAGAATGTCACCCTTTTTGACGAATCGGTAATGGAAAATATACGGCTTGGCCGTAGCGGAGCTTCTGACGAAGATGTTAGAGCCGCAGCAAAGGCCGCCCAATGTGATGAGTTTATTGATCGTTTACCGCAAGGCTATGACACGAATATCGGGGAAAACGGAAGTAAATTATCCGGTGGCGAGCGCCAGCGCATTTCTATTGCCCGTGCCTTGCTAAAAAATGCTCCTGTTATTCTTCTCGATGAAGCAACTGCATCTATGGATGCAGAAAGTGAAACAATGGTACAAACTGCCTTGTCAGCGTTATTAAAAGGTAGGACAGTGATAGTTATTGCGCATCGAATGAGGACCATAGCAAATGCAGACAAGATAGTTGTTTTGGACAAAGGAAAAGTGACTGAAGTGGGGACTCCCAGCGAGTTGGCTAAAAAAGGCGGGTTGTATGCGCATTTGGTTGCACTCCAGCAGAAACAGCAAATGTCTTCCTTACCGACATGAACGTCCTAAGAGGGAAATATGAAAAGAAAACAGCAAGCCACCACATCGGGTGAAGATTATTTAGAGGCAATTTTAGTGCTCCAAATGCAGAAAGGAACAGTGCGCTCTGTTGATGTCGCCCGGCATATGGAGGTGTCAAAGCCCAGCGTGAGCCATGCGGTGGCGACCCTGCGGGATGGAGGTTTTCTGACGATGGACAGCGACTATTTCCTGCACCTGACCGATGTGGGCCGGGAAGTGGCGGAACAGATCTACGAAAAGCACCGTTTCTTTACCGAGCGTCTGATTGCCGCCGGCGTGGATCCGAAAACCGCAGAGGCAGATGCCTGCCGGATTGAGCATGTTATCAGCGACGAGAGTTTCCAAAAATTAAAGAAACAACTCATGTAACCTGTGGAGATCGAACTCATTACACCAAGAGTGTCTTTGAAATTGAGGATGACCAATATGCAAAACGATCCGCGCTCCCGAATTCTCCTATTGCTGCAACTTCTCCTGAAGCAGACAGATGAGCACCACTACGCAACTGGCGCGGATATTCTCCGTTTTTGGGAGACTCATGGCATCCAGACCACCCGGAAAAATGTGTACAGCGATATCCAACTGCTCATGGACTTCGGCCTGGACATCATCTGCATCAAAAGTACGCAGAACCGCTACTTCATCGGCTCCCGGCTGCTGGAGTTGCCGGAACTGAAACTGCTGGTGGACGCTGTGGAGTCCTCCCACCTCATCACAGAGAAGAAAAGCGCCGTCCTCATCGAGAAGCTGGGCCATCTCACCAGTCGGCACAACGCCGCGATCCTGAACCGCCCCGTCTACATGGACGGTACGGCCAAGCCGGACAACGAGGCCGTGTACTATACCATTGATACGATCCAGACGGCGATTCACAAACAACGGGCCATCTCCTTCCAGTATTTCGAGTACACGCCGGAAAAAGAAAAGGTGCTGAAACACAAGGGCTACCGCTATGGGTTCAGCCCCTACGCCCTCATCTGGAACCAAGATTTCTACTATGCGGTGGGCTGGTCGGAAAAGCACGGCAAACTGGCCCAGTTCCGGGTGGACCGCATGACGGCCATCCAGGATTCAGATGCCCCTTACATATCGGATCCGTCCTTTGACCCGGCGTCCTACATCCGGGAAATCTTTGGCATGTATCACGACGTGCCCCAGCGGGTGACGCTGCTGTGTGAGAACCGCACCATGCGAAACATCATAGATCACTTCGGGGAGGATGTGGATACGGGGGTGGTGGACACCAACCACTTCCGGGCCACCGTGGATGTGGCGCCCACCCCGCCGTTCTTCTCATGGGTATTCACCTTCGGCGGCGCTATCCGCATCGAAGGGCCTGCGGAGGTTCTGGCGAAAATGAAGAATATGGCCGCGTGGCTGCATACATAAAGGTGAGAGGGATCCGCCCAGGAAACGCTGGGCAGATCCCTCTCACCTTTATAGATCAGGAGGGCCGCTGCGGGGATACACCCCGCAGCGGCCTATCCTGATTCTCAGTCAGAAAAGTATACCGGCCTGCCAATGGCTGTAAAGCCCTCGATGCCTGAGATCACCACATTGTTGTATCCGCTGGCGCAGTGGATGATGAGCAGATTGCCGCTCTCATCCCTGCCGCCCACGATGCCCACATGGCTATCTTCGGGATAGAAAACCAAATCGCCGGGCAGCGCCTCGTCCCAAGCGATGGTGGTGCAGTAGGTGTGCTGCGCGGAGGCTCCGCCGCCGTGCCCGATGATGTACTCGCCGCCTGTAGCATTATAGAATACCCAATCAACGTACCCTGAGCAATCCATCCCGTAAGGCCGGTAGGTGCCGGTGGTGGAGCTGCCCGCCGCAGTCACCTGCATGGTGGTACCCCAGCGGGAGTCCCAGCCGAGGACAAGGCTCTTGCCGCCCCAGAAGTAATTGACCTTGCCCACCAGTTGGCAGGCGGTTTCTATGATCTCCCGGCGCTCGGCGCTCAGATCCGCCGGTAGCGAGGCAAGCAGTTCCTTGGCGTCGGCCTCCGTCACGGCCAGATTCCCAATGGCTCCGCCCAGCAGGTCGAGGTTCTCTAACAGGTCATCCAGCATGTCGTTCTGTTCGTCGGTAAAGGCGTAGTGTTCCCGCATCTCGTCCACGGTCTTTCCCGTGACGGAGATGGTCAGGATGGTTTCCGTCCAGCTGTCGTCCTCGCCGTCGTCCGGATCGCTGTCCGGGTGGTCTATGGTTTCCACAGCGGAGGAGAGGGATGTCATTTCCCAGAATACCTCCTTCAGCCGTGCTACCCGGTCTGCATCCAGGGTGACTACATCCACACCGTCATTGGTCCCTGCGGTTTTCACCGCAAACACTGCCACGATCTCCCGCCAGTCCGGCGGGGCACCGTCTATGATAATCCGGTCGTAGTCCCCGGCCTGCAGTTCCTCCAGCTTACCAGCGTATTCCACATTGATCTGGGCGATGGCCGTACTGAGCGCCACAGAGGTACTGTCAGCAGGCTCGTTGGCGAACAGGATACCAAAGGGGGAGGCGATTAACAGGCCGACGACACAAATCAGGACCAACAGGGCAAGGACGACAGATCCTCCCGCAGCCGCAGCGGCGATCAGGCTCTTGGCGGCGGCATAGATGGCCCGCAGGGCGTTTCCAGCCTTGGCAGCGGCCTTTTTCGCCGCACTCCCCGCCTGTTTTGCCGCCTGCCGGAACCGGGCCGTTTGCTGTGCCACATGGGCTGCTTTGGCGCTCTGGGCGGCACGGGTGGCCCCACGCCCCGTCTGGGCCGCAGCCCTCCCAGCATGGTCCGCTGTTTTTACCACCCGCCTGGAGGAGCCGGCAACCGGCTTTGCGTGGCGCACGGCCCTGCCACGGCCTGCCTCCTTTATGGCAGGTGTTTTGCGTTTCCCTTTTGGCAGGGGGCCGGCATCTTGGGCAGGCTCCACCTTTGGCCGCATGGGCGATACAGTCCCGTCCCGCCTGCCCCCATTCCCATGTGCAGTTCTGCCGGAAGACCGGCGATCTCCTACAGGTTGCACAGGCTCTTGCCCGCTGCCTGCCGGCTGACGCATCCGCTCGACTCTGTCCTGCGCGGTCTTCTGCGCTGCCTGCCGCCCGCGCTCCCGGATGAAGGGCTGCTGGCCCTGGGTGCGCTCTGGTGACAGGCCGGAAACCTGCGTTTCCGTTTGAGCGCGCAGGTATGCGTCCTTGGTCTTGATCCGCTGCCCGGCTTTTCCGACCGGTTCCGCCGGCTGGTCTGCCGCTGCGGCGCCAGGCCGGCTTTTCTGCTCCCGTGTACGGATCTCCGACGCGGGATCCCCAGCGGTGGAATCCGCGGAACTGCCGTCGCGGGAGGCACGGTTCTTCCGTTTCTCCTTGATGAGCTTTTCCGCACCGCGCTCCATGCGGCGCATGCTGTCCGCAGTGGTATCCTCGATTTGGTCGCCGCCATAGTCATCCCGCCGCCCCTGCTGGGCGGCGTCACGGAGCTGCGTCCGCAGGCGGTCCGTCCCATCCTCCAGGCCGCGATGGACCAGTTCTTTCGGTGCGGCCTTGATCTTCTCCCGGACGGAGGACGCAGCCTGGGGTTTCTCCTTGATCTTATCCATCCAAGCACCTCCCCATGGAAACGGGCCGCGTCACGCGGCCCGCCCCATCCCGATGGTGCCATCTGTGTCAGAGGGCTTGGTAGTCATCAATTTATACAGCCGGTTCTTCGGGAAGTTGTCCATGAAGGGTACGATAGCACTGCCACACTTGATGAGGCCGCGGCCGGAGTCCACGTTGGTGATGTAGGAGAGCTGGTTGTCCGAGATATTCAGCAGCCGGGCCAGTTCTGTCCGGTCCGTCGCCGCCTGGTTGAGCATGACGAGGAACTCGCTGTTGGCCAGCATGGTCCGGGCGGTGTGGGACTGCAGGAGGTCGTCCACATTCTGCGTAATGCCGGTGCAGCAGGCCCGGTATTTGCGGACGCGCTTCCAGAGGGTAAACAGGAAGTTCGCGCTGTACTCATGCTGGAACAGCAAATAGATCTCGTCGATGTAGATCCAGGTATTTCGGCCCTGCTGGCGGTTGCGGATGATGCGGTTGAAGATGCTGTCCAGCACCACCAGCATGCCCACGGGCAGGAGCTGACGGCCCAGATCCCGGATGTCATAGCAGAGGATGCGGGAATTGGTGTCCACATTGGTGGGCTTGGCGAAGGTGTTGAGGCTGCCCTCGGTGAACAGTTCAATAGCCAGCGCCACATCCCGTGCCTCCGGCTCCGGCTGGCGCAGCAGTTCGGCGTGGAAATCCTGCAGGGTGGGCACTGCGCCGGTGTAGCCCCTGAGGATGTACTCCCGGTAGCACTGGGCGGCGCAGCGGTCGATGATGGACTTCTCCTTGGCGGAGAGTTTCCCGGATCCCATGAGCTGCTCACACAGGGACAGCAGGAACTCGGACTTCAGCACCACCGGGTTCTCCCCGTCGCCGTAGCCCTGCTCCATGTCCATTGCATTGATGTGGTTGGGCGAGGTGGCGGATACCTCGATGACCTCGCCGCCTAAGCCCTCGATGAGGGGGCGGTACTCGGATTCCGGGTCGATGACGATGATGTCATCCGGCAGGCTGCCTGCGCCGTTCTCCGCCGCCAGGGCCAGCCCCACCATCTCTCGCTTGGCGGTGAAGGACTTGCCGGAGCCGGACACGCCGAGGACAAAGCCGTTGGCGTTGAGCAGTTCCCAGCGGTTGGCGAGGATGAGGTTCTTGCTGATGACATTCTGCCCGTAGTACACGCCGCCCTGATGGCGGATCTCCTGGGCTTTGAAGGGCATGAGGACGGCCAGGGCCTCGGTGGTGAGGGTGCGGAGGGCGTCGATGCGGCGCAGGCCCAAGGGCAGCGCCGTCACCAGCCCCTCCACCTGCTGCCAGTTGAGGGTGGAGAGCTGGCACAAGTGCTTGCGGGCGATGGACTGGAGGGTTTCCGTGTCGCTGTCCAGTTCCTCCTTGCTGTCCGCCAGATGCACCAGCGTCACCACGGCGAACATCATCCGCTGGTCACGGGTGGTGAGATCGTCCAGCATCTCGCGGGTTTCCTTGCGCTGCTGCTCGAGGTCATACGGGACAACGGCGGAGAAATTGTTGTTGCTGTTCTGCCGCCTCTGCCAGTTGGTCACATTGGTTTCCACGCCCAGCAGCCGGTTCTGCATCTCGCGCACCGCCTCGTCCGTGGGGACGGGGATCACGTCGATGGACAGCATGAGCGTCCGGTTCAGCTCCGTCAGCTCATTGATCATGGAGTCCTTGATGTAGGAGGCGTACTCCTTCAGAAACAGGACCCGCCCGAACTGACCGCCCATGACAAAGTGGTCCTTCTTGAACTCCATGCTGTCCGGGCAGATGGCATCCTTATAGGAGGCCCCCTTCCGCATGCTGTCCTTGAGGTCAAAGTGAAATTCGGTTTCCTCACCTACCCGGTAGAAGTCATGGAGGATCCGCAGACGCTCGATGGCGTCCAGTTCCTCGCTGCGGGAGTCCAGCTTGCTGAGCCGGCTGGTAATATCATTGGTGACACGGTCAAAAAAGGTTCTGGCCTCATCCACAGTTTTCTTATGGGTGGAGACGGTGATGTACCGCTCCTGCACCACGCTGTTGGACGAGTCGGTGACCTTGTCCGTGAGCATGGCGTTGTACTCGGCCCGGTAGCCGTCCAGAAAATCCCCACGGGGCGGAAGGAGGATGGTTTCCTCAAAGTTTTGGCGGTTGAGCCGCTTGTTGTTGATGGTGATCTTGGTGGTGGAGCCGGTGTCCAGCGCGTTGAGCAGTTCGGAGTAATTCAGGAACATCGCCGTCTTGTCCTCTTTGGAGGCGATGGCGTAGTTGATATCCGAAAAGCGGATGCACTTGGAGAACTTGCTCCCAAACTGAAAGATCCCATCCGGCCAGATACGGCGGATGGGGATGGTGTCCTGTACGGATCTTGGTACGGTAAATTGTTCCTTATCCTGCTTTAATGTATTTTGCAGGGTTTTAATCAACCTTCAGGGCCTCCTTCATACTCGAACGCTCCATGTGTTTTGCGTACAGGTTGTCCGATTTGAAGACGAGCCGGTGAGGATATATAAATTCCGTGCGGATATAAGCAAGTAGAAACTGCTCCAGCGTCATGCCGTTGTACTGGAAAAAGCCGCCGAGGGCGAAGGGGAAAGCGCACAGGACGCAGACCCACCCGATCTCGGCGGTAGCCAGCACGGAGCGCAGGCCAAAATACACGCCTACGGCAACGACGACAGCCAGCAGCGCAAAGATGAGCTGGCGGAGCGACAGCCCGAAAAACAGGCTCTCCTGATAGTTTCGGACTTCTTTGTTGATGCGTACCTCGATTGGATTTCACCTCCGTTTCCGATCCTGAACTTTTGGCAGACAGGAGTTGCCATGTCCGCCGGGGTATGCTAACATCAAAGTGAAAAATAGCGAGAGGGGTGTACCCATGTTATATGCATATATTTTCCTGGGAGCCGGGATCCTGATCCTGTCCATCCTGTTCCGCCTGGCTGCGGTGTTCCGTCTGACCATCCCGCTGCTGTACGCGCTGGTGGTACCGACGATTCTGAGCGATTGGTACTACGCCCACTACACGCTGGCCAATGTGATCTGGTACATCCTGCTGGCGGTGACGGTCCTGTCCTGGGTGTACTCCCTGGTGCGGAAAATCTCCGCCATCATGGAGCGGCGCCGGTGCGAGAAAGAAAAAGAGGAAATTTTGATCCAGCGGGTGCGGGAGGCCGGCCGCAACGGCGGCGGCACCGTCCATATCGATGACCTGCAGGATTAACCAAGGCCCATCAGCTCCCGCACCAGACGGTCGCTCATCTTAATAGCGCCCACCAAGACCAGCATGTTGAAAATCAGCTCCCCGATATAGTTCCAAACGATGGTAGCGGCAGCCATTGTGTCATCCGCGATGGCCGGCGGCGCCGCGGCAAACTGGGAAAAGATAATACAGGCTAAAACGATCATACAGCCCTCCAGGCAGATGGCGGCGTAGCTCTTGATAAAAGCCACGCCGATGCTGCTGGAGGGCTGTCCCGCGAAACTGGCCAGGGGGATAGGCGCGATGGCCGTCGCCATGTAGAGCTTGAAAAAGCGGGAATACACGGTGAGGATCATCACCAGCGAGAGGACCCAGATAAACAGGGACCCCAGGAGCGTCACCGCCCACAGCGGGATGCTCTCCAGAAAGCCCACATCCTCGATGATGGCCACCATCTCATCCGGCAGGGCCGTGTCAGACATGGCCGTGAGGCCGGAGGCGTCCATAATGGTGGACACCGCGCCCTGAGCGATGCTGAACAGGGCCATCATCAGCTCCAAACCGTAGGTGACGGCCCCCTGCGCCAGCGCGAACCGGACAAAGGTCTTGACCGCCACCTCCGGGCGCTTGAGTTCCGTAAAGCTGCCGCATGTCTTGACCACGCCGGCGACGAAAAACAGGACCAACAGAGCGTAGCCGATGGCTCGCAGCGCGTCATGGATGTTGAGAATGACGTCCCAGATTCCGCCGCCTTTGAATTCTTCCGGCGACGTGGAGATGAGCGTCCAGATCTCGGTGAGCTTATCATTCCAGGTAGCAAGGGCTGAGTTTAGATTGTCAACGATCCAGTTTCCACTTCCCATTGTGCATCACCTCCTCGTCGGGACGAAATCCATTCCGCTCCGTTTCCGCCTGACGGCGAAAATTCCGCTCCATTTCTTTGTCCCTCCTCTCCCACCCGCAACCGCTGTGCTGGGTTGCGGGTGGGTATTTTTTTGTGTTCTTGTGCATCAGCCGGTAATGAGAGTGAGGATCTCCTTGGTGAACGTGATAACAATGCCGCCCGCGATGGTGAGCATGCCGTTGGCGCGCTGGGAGGGGTCGTGGCTCTTGAGGGACAGGCCCAGCTGGAGGACGCCGAAGCCCAGCAGGATGAGGCCGATGGCCCGGATGAGGGAAAAAATGAAGTCGCTTAAATTTGTCACGACCGCCAGCGGATCGTCCGCCGCGAAGGCAGGACAGACGGTCATGACTGCGACCAGCACAAAGCAGGAAAGCATGGTGTAAATGCGCTTGACCCGCTTTTCGAATTTATGATTCATGCTGCATTCTCCTTGTTTTCATTGGTGTCATCGGTGGAAAATGCCGCAAAAAATTCATGTCCAGAAATCACCGGTGCTTGGTTCTGCCTGTGGTGAATATAGGGTGGCCCGCCAGCCAGTGAGGTTTGCCGGACGGCGGGATGTTTCATTAAATCGTATTTCAGGTCCATGACCGGTCCGGCGCCGCGGATGAGCAGGATGGCATAACGGTTGTCCAGCCGGCGCACTTCATCCGGCGTCAGCAATTCCCGCCCGCTGATCTGCATGTTGGTGGACCAGGAGCCGGACTTGCCCTTGGTTTCCCCGTGGGTCTTGGTGTCGATGGTGGATTTGCCGAGGGCCTCGGAGATATACTTGTGGGTGCTGGACTCGTTGCCGCCGAGGTACAGCAGGGTGTCCGAGTTGCCGGGGATGGTTTCCCAAGAGTCTTTGAACAGCTCCTTGATCTGCGCCATGTTCTGGATGATGGTGCTGCAGGAGATGTTTCTCGACCTCATGGTTGCCAGTTCGCGGGGCAGCCCCGGCAGATTGACCGAGGGCGCCTCATCCAAGATAAAGTGGACATGCCGGGGCAGCGGGCCGTGGTGGATCTGGTCCGCGCAGTAGTAGAGGGTCTGGAACACTTGGGAGTAAAGCAGGCTCACTAAAAAATTGTAGGTGGTGTCATTGTCCGGGATAACGGCGTACAGGGCGCATTTCTTCTCCCCCAGGGTGTAGAGGTCCATATCGTCATGGTCCGTGATGGCCCGGATCTGGGGCAGGTTGAAGGGCGCCAGACGCACAGCGGTGGACACAAGGATGCTCTTGGAAGTTTTGCCCGCAGCCATCTTAAAGACCTTATATTGCTGGACGGCGACGCTGTCCGGCTTTTCCCGTTCAATGGCGCTGAACAGCAGATCCAGCGGCGAGACGTGGTCCTCGTCGTCCTCCTTCACCTCCGCGTATTCCAGCACCCGCATGACCATAGAGAAGTTCTGCTCGGACTCCGGCGCCTCCTGGAACAGCATGAGGATGATGGCCTGCAGCAGCGCTGTTTCGGCCTTGGTCCAGAACGGATCCGACTCATGGCTGTTCTTGGGTGTTGTGGCTTGAATGAGGTTATTGACCAGCCGCAGGGCGTCCTTCTCGTCCCGAATGTAACGGAAAGGGTTATATCCGTCCGACTGCTCCAGATTGACAAGGTTCAGCACCCGCACATCGTAGCCCTGGCTTTTGAGGTAGCCGCCGGTGGCGGTGAGCACCTCCATTTTGGGATCGGTGATCACATAGTTGGTGTTGGCCTCCAGAATATTGGGCAGCACATAGCTGCGGGTCTTGGCCGCGCCGCTGCCTCCGATGACCAGTACGTTGAGGGACCGGCGGTGCTTGTGGGTATCCAGCCCCAGGCGGACATGCTTTGTCAGGGGCTTATTCTGCTTTTGGCAGAACATGGCGTTGACCTGTTTGGGGGACGCCCACTGGGCGGAGCCGTGTTCCTCGCCGTCGCGGGTACGGCCCTGGGTGGTGCGGTAGAGGCAGATCCCCATGACATAGAGGCCGGTGCAGGCGAGGATGCTCATCAGGCTGTGTTCCGTCCAGCGGATCTTCAAAGGGGTCTGCAGGGCTGCGGTCAGGTTCGTCAGCAGCTCCGGCAGGCCGTCCCCGAGGGACTGGGCAATCAGGAGCGCGGCCCAGACCACGGGAATGTAGAGAAACAGATACGGGAGGATCCCTCCCGATCTGCCCGGTTGATTCAGCGGCATTCACCTCCAAATGTGAAAAACAGGGGCGTACCGCATTGGTACGCCCCGTAGGTTGATGGGATGTATGCCTGTTTGGTTAGTCCTGTTCGAAGGGGTACAGGATATCCACGCCGAGGGCGTGCATGTGATCCTCATACTGGAGGAGGCCCCGCAGATCGTGGCCACGGTAGATCCGATTCCGGCTGCAGGACAGGATGTAATCCATTTTCTTTTCAGCAGCCTGCTGCGTCAGGAACCGGAGGCTGGGCCTCTGGAGATCCCACCCGCACATATAATCTTTGTAAACGCCGGCAATCTGCATGCCGTTTTCTTCCGCGAATTGGCGCAGGTAAGTGTCCTGCCCGCTGATGCCGATCTCGTCTGCTGCCGGATTGTTCGTGTTCACCCGAAGGTACAGCCAGCAGCGTTTTCCTCGCAGCTGCGCCTTGGGCGGAATGCCCCTGTGAGCGAACAACCTTCTCAGCAGTGCCATATCCTCCGGGAGCAGGAATCCGGCGCTGACGGTGTGTCCTCTGTAGTAGTAAACGGCTTTCATGGGATTTGGCCTCCTTCCACTTTTTTGCAACTCAACCATACCCGAACCGGCCCGGAATATCCAGCACTTTCCCCGAACAGCCCCCAATCATCTGGACTTGGTCCGCGTCTTGATTTTCTGCCTGGCCGGGGCGCGCTGACGCTGTTCCTCCAACCGTGCGCGATAGCCCTGCAGGCGGCCCTCAACGGAGGGCCGCTCATCACTCATCGTCCTCGCCGTTCTCCCGGCGCGCGTAGGAGAGCTGGTGCTTGTATCGCGCGAGGCGCGTCCCGACCGGGAATCTTTTTTTGGCGCTCCGGGTTCCTTTTCCGGCTGCCGCTCCCGATCCGGCTGCTCCTTCTGTGGGGACTCCGGCTGCTGGTACATCATCTTCTGGAACACCAAATTGGCCCGTTCCACCTCTGTGGCCGGCATGACAACATCTACCATGCTTTTGGGGTCATTGGGATCTCTGGAGTTTTGGATGGCCGCATAGAGCAGTTTCGGTTCCCGTGCCTTGTGCCTGAACTCCCGGTATTCCTCCTGCGTCATGGGAAATACCCGCAGATCCCGTGTCTGCTGCAGCATTTTGCCCATGCGGATCTTGCCGCTGATCTTCTTGTGGTTTTTCGCCAGGGCCAGTGACATAGCCAGCAGGTTCTTGGCTGCCGAACCGCCCAGCCGGACAGCTACCTCTCCGCCGGAGAGCAGCATACGGACCAGCTGGTCCGCAGCCTCACCGCCTCCGATATTCATCTCGTTCCACCTCCTTTCGTTGTTGCAAGCTCCATATCCCTTGCCCCAGCGCAGGCGCCGGGGCGCGCTCATTCCGCTGCTCCGCCTCTCCGACAGCGATCCGCTGCGCTGGGTTCGCTGTCGGGTTTGGAAACGAACTACCGGGACAGAAGTTCCATCTCCTGTTGGCGCCCCTGCCTCTCGGCCACCTGAATATCATGTTCCATCTGGGGCCGGTTTCGTTCAATGGTTTCACACAGGGAGATCTCCTTTCGGGCCTGCCGGATCTCCCGGTTGACGTCCGCCAACTGCCGGTATAGTTCAGCCTTTTCCGCCATGAGTTGCTCCTTGGGGATCCCGCACTGCTCTAGTGTGGAGACGGCGTCCATGTACTTGGTGAAGGGTTCCTCCATGCCGGGCATGCCGGACTCATAGCAGTCCTTTGCCGGGGCGAGGGCCTCCGCGTCGGAGAGGGCGTCGTAGAGTGCCCGCCGTTTCTTCTTCCGCACATTGAGGATGGTGCGCTGCTTGGTGAGGCTGGCCAGCGTTTCCTCTGCGCGGGCGCGGACGGCCTGCAGGTCCTTTGCCGTGGAGACGCCATGCGCCCGCAGGAAGGCGAACTGCTCCTTGTAGTTCTCAAACTTCATGATCTCCCGCCTGAGATGGGGCGTCATTTTCGGCGGATACTGCCGCTGCCCGGCCTTGCCCAGCAGATAGAGGTAGTGGACGTACAGGGCCATAAATCCGGTGTACTTCTGGGGGTGATGCCTGCGGTACGGCTCATACCGGGGCCGGTAGATAATCGCCGGACGATTGCCAGCGGCAATCTCGTCCAGGTTCCCATCGATGGCGGCGCGGATGCCGTCCTCGGTGAACAGCGGATTCTTTCGGCCCGGCACCATGAACCGCTCTTGGCCCCGTAGGCGGAAACTGAGACGGGTGCCATGCTTTATCTCATACCCCTTGTGCTCCATGATGAGGAAGAAGTGGCCGATGTCGTTGGCGTCCTCTATGGCCTCCCGCAGATCCGCCTCCAGCATTGCCCGGAAGGTGGGCTGGCCCCTGCTCTGCCGCAGCCACTCAATGTAGCTGACGGCCTTATCTGCTTTTCCCTCCATGATGACGGACAGGCCGTGTTCCCGGCACAGCCGGTCTGAGATGGCGCGAATCTGGCTGTAGTAACTGCGGGCATTGCTGTGGTACTTCTCGCCGGTATCCGCATTCACGGAATTGAAGATGGTATGGGCATGGATGTGCTCCTTGTCCACATGGACGCCGATGACCGCCTGGTAGCCGGGCAGATGCTCTGCCGCGAACTCCCTGGCGATCTCCAGCGCCAGCTCCGGGGTGACCTCGCCGGGCTTGAAGGACTGGATGATGTGATAATACTGGACGCCGTCTGTTTTGCCCATTGCACGTTTCGTATCCAGCATCTGCCTGCATGCGTGGCCGGGATCGCAATTCAGATAGGCTGTAAGAATCTGTTCGTTAGTCTTATCGCCATTGAGCACATAGTGGATGCCGACATCCAGACGACCTTTCCTGGCAAGAACTTTTGTAACAGCCATTTACTTTTTCGCCACTTGGTACATGAGTTCATAGACACGATCCAGCATATACAGCCCGTGTTTGGCATCGTCCGGTTTGGCAATTCCAGCATTGACACTGCGGGCGATTTGATTGATATTGTTGCCGATATGATGGATCTCCGTGCGGAGGGCTTTGATCTCCTGAGAAGGGAGCGCGCGAACCTCCGCCCCCAGAATGAGGCGCCGGAGGTAGGCGGTTTTGGAAAGGCCGCAACATCGGGCGCTGTTCTCCAGCAGCGTTTTTTCCTCTTGGGACAGCCGTAGGCAAATCTCGTATTTCTTCTGCATGCTCACTCCTTCCACGGCTCACAGCCGGCAATTTTCCGCCTGCAGGCGGCATTGGGGCCAGGGGGATCCCCCCTGCAAGCGCGCAAAAGATATCTTTGCGCTATGCTTGCGCCATCGCCGCCGAAGGCGGCGGTGGCCTCGCCGCGCAAGGCGCGGCCATTTTGAAGCGGTAGGTGGATTTCAATTCTCCTTCCTGCGGAAAAGAAAAATGCTCACCGCTCACGGGCCTTGAGGTCCAGGTTATCCCGTGGGACACCGGCCAGATCCAGTTCGCGCTTGTCCCGCACATACGCCGCATAGCGGGCGTAGGCGTAACCTTCGCTGTCAACAAGGATGCCGTCCTGCCGCCTGCGGGCGGTGACCAGCAGGCAGCGGAAGCGGCCGGACTTCTCGTTGTACCCAGTGAACTGGGTCCTGGCGGCGATGAAAGGGGCCTCAGCCAGCAGGTCCGCTTGAAAGCGGCGGTATTTGGATTCCGGCAGGATGATCTCCCGCACTGCTGTAAAGGGTGCGGCCTTGATGATTGGGGTGGTATCTTGCAAATCAGACACAGAAACCGGCTTTCTGAAAAATCGTGCATACTGCTCTTTTGCTATATTGCAGACCTCCCTTCAAAGGCAGGGCGTGTCATTGGACGTCCTTGCCGTCCGCAGTTGGAAAGCAAGGGCGTGTCATTGGACGTCCTCCTGTCCCTGCTCCAGCGCCTGGCGGATCCGGCCTCTGGCCAGTGCGGCATAGGCGTCCGTGACCTCGATGCCGGTGGCGGAGTAGCCCTCCAGCACAGCGGCCAGCACCGTGGTGCCGCTGCCGGCAAAGGGGTCCAGGATCCGTCCGCCCGGCTCTGTGATCTTCACGATGTCCCGCATGAGCTGGAGGGGCTTTTCCGTCAGGTGGATGCGGTTCTGGGGGTTGCCGTACTTGAACACGCCGGGCAGGCAGGGCACGGGCCGGCTGATGGGCATGTCCCCGTTGGATCCCCAGACGATGTACTCCGCCTGCTGGCGGAAGCGTCCCTTCTGGGGCCGGCTGTTCCCCTTGTCCCAGACGGCAGTGCCGCGCCAGATCCAGCCCGCCCACTGGAGGGCGTCCGTAGCTGCGGGGAGCTGCCGCCAGTCGATGAACATACACACCGGGGCGCCGGGCTTGCAGATTTTCCTGGCATCGTACAGCCACTCCGCCGCCCAGCGTGTCCATGACCGCTGGTCCTTGGCGTCGCCGTCGAAGGGCGGCGGGGCATGGTCGCCCATGTTGGAGTATTTCTTGGCCGTGGACTTATTCTTTTCCGCCTGGGTGCGCCCGCCGGATGCGTAGGGCGGGTCTGTGATCACCGCGTCGAAGGCTCCAGGCGCAAAGCCGGACAGCACCTTCAACGCATCGCCTTGGATGATTTCCCACTGGGGGTTATCGCTCATAGGCAGGTTTCTCCTTCTTCTTGTTTTTTGTGGGTTTTGGCAGTATAGGTTCCTGATATTCTTCCAAACGTACACTTCCGTCTTTTTCCGTTATGATTGCAGGCCGGTAGACCCGCTGGCCGAGATCCAGCAGCGTTCCTTCAATGGCGTCTGCTACTTCGCCTATATAACGCATATCCCAGGGAAACTCATCTTCCGTCTTGTTGAGGAAGGTTAGGATCGTTTGATAAACGGCATTGTCAATCGCATCTAACTGCTCAATCTGCCTGCCTGAAAATTCGATTTCCAGTTCTTCTGGCGGAATGTTGTCCACCATCACATCATCGCTCCTTCCCATGCTTGGTTCGCCGGCGCGGGGGCTTTCCCAGCTCCTTCTGGTCTGTCAGGACAGGGATCCCCAGCCTCTCAGCGTGGTTGATCTCCGCCCACATGCCCTCCGTCCAGACGGGGCCGTAGACATTGACCTGCTGGCAGGACTCCACCAGCCGCATGCCCATCTCTCGTGCCGCCTGATCCTGTGCCGGATTACCAGGGTCAGCAATCGGCGGAAATAAGAGGTGTGGGCAGATAGGCACATCACCCTCCGCGAACACCTCCCGCGCTTTTTCTCTGGCAAAGGTAATATTCTTCTCCACCTCGCCGCGCAGCGGGGCGCAGATGTAAATGAGTTTCGGGCTGTCCTGCCGGCGCTCCGCCGCACGATCCCGGAATACATCCAGGTACCCACTCACGGCATGCCGCATGGCGGAATAATCCGCTGCAGATGGGCGGAAGGCGTACCACTCCGCTTTCCCGCCATCTTCCCAGATATGCGGTGCTACGCCATTACGGAAGTTGGGGTTGCCTGGCACCTGCTTGACGCCGAGGATATCCTTCAGCCGGAGGCGGAGCTTATCTACTACGCCGTCTGTGCGGTTCAGCACCGTAACGCTGATGGCGTCATAGTGATCCGCGTGGCCTGATGTCACAAACTGCACACGGGCACGGAGATCCTTTCCCAGCGTTCCCAAACAGGCCCGGCCCGCAAAAGTGGGGCTGCCGATCACCGTGCCGTCCGCAAACAGTTTCCGAAGTTCCTGTTCGTAAAACGTCATCTCGCCGGCCCATCCTTGGTGCGTTTTGTTTTGGGTGGGTCCTCATGGTACTCATAGGTGCTTTTATCCGCAGAGAGATAGAGGTCAAAGTCTGCAAGGTCGATCCCCATGATATCCGACGCCAGTTCATGCGCCTCTCTGGATCCGGGTTCCGGGATGTTTGCATCGATCATTTCTCCGTTTTTGTATACAGCCTCTCCCACATTGCTCCCGATGTCCTCGTCTGCCCAGCGGTAGGAGATAGTCTGGTCCGGGTACTTTCTCGAAAGGGCCTCCAAAATTGTCGGGACGCTGCTCCAGGCAGTAAAGAACTCCAGGGTATCATCATCCTTACCCAGTTCCACACAGGAATACGCATTCCATTTGGTTCCCCAATTTTTATTACACCACTCGTACCAGGTGGGGGAACCGTACTGCTGAATATTCTCATACGCCTGTTTCCCAAGCGCCCATTCCTCCGGATGTTCTTTTTGGAAAGCCACCGCGCCGGCTTTGTCACCAGTTATAAACCGGCGATATGCGTCAAGGCCGTTGGTTGTCCTGGTTCCGGATTCAATGTCTAAGGCTTTTGGCATAGGGATGAGTTTGTTAAAATCGATGCTCCCGTAAACACCATCCTTCTGGCGCAGATCCCGCAGCATTTGATGGAAAGCGGCGACCTGCTCCGGCTGATCTCCAAATGAGATCAAATTTGTGATATGATTTGGCATGAAACCTCCCTTCACCGCTATGCGGCGTTTTTCCATAGGCTGAGTTGTTCATCTTCACGCCGAAAACCTGCGTCAATTTCCGAAAATGTCATGGTCCGGTTGAATTTTTCACTGACTTTTCCCGGCAGGGCCTGCAGTTCCAGCATCCTTGCCCACAGGTCCGGGTGATGGTCATAGAGGTGGCGCAGTTCCCGCCGCCTGGCGTTGGGGCAGAACCAGCAGCCGCCTCTGTCGGTGAAGTCATAGACAGGCGAAAGCAGCCCCGCCTCCCGGCAGAGCTGCTTTGCGTCCTGTTCCATATAGCCGTATTTGTCCAGCAGGGAGACACGGCGCCCATCCAGTCGGAGCAGCCGCTCCTGCTCATCCCTGGCGATGCCGATATACTGCACCGTGTCCGGCGGGAGGCTTTTCTGATACCGCAAAATCGGTTTCAGTTTGCAGTCCCGCTGGACGGCGCATCGCCCACAGATAGGAAAGGAGCGGAGCAGGCCCTTTTTCGGCCCGCGGGTGATCCGCCCGGTGAACAGCCCCACATAGGTCTGCGGCCCACGGAGGACGCGGATCTTTACGCCCATGCGCCCCAGCGCGGGGATGGCTGTGCCATAGATAAAGTCCCGGTGCTCCGGCACCTCGCCGGAGATACAACTGTCAAACATCACTTCGCAGTACACCGCCTCATCCAGCGGTTCCCCATAACGGAGTGCCAGCAGGATGGTGGCGATGCTGTCCTTGCCAAAGGAACAGGAGGCTATATGCTTCAGTTGCCACCATCCCCGTGATCCAGCGCTGCGCACAACTGCGCGAACTTTCCGGCCTGCCCGGTCTGCTCCCACGGCAGGCTGGCCCTGGTGAAGTGGCCATAGTTACAGGCGTCCGCGAAGATGGGCTGGTCCAGCTGCAGAGCGCGGATTATACCCGCAGGTGTGAGGTCAAAGAAACAGCGGACCGCCTGTTCCAGCAGTTCGTCCGGGTATGTGCCGGTGAGGTGGGTATCCACATCCACGGCCACCGGCTCGGACCGTCCGATGGCATAGGCCAGGGCGACCGTACATTTCTCCGCAAGGCCGGCGGCCACAATATTCTTGGCGATGCAGCGGGCCATGTAGGCGCCGCTGCGGTCCACCTTGGTCCCGTCCTTGCCGGACAGCGCACCGCCGCCGTGGGGCGCCAGCCCTCCGTAGGTGTCCACCATCAGCTTGCGGCCGGTCAGCCCGGTGTCTGCCTCGATCCCGCCCTGCACAAAGCGGCCGGAGGGGTTGATGAGGATCTCCGTATCCTCATCCGCGGGGAAGATGCGGAGGGCGGGCTGAATAACGAACTCCAACAATTCCTCCCGCAGCCGGGGCAGGTCCTTATCCTCCGCATGCTGACAGGAGAGGACGATGGCGGAGATCCGCCGGGGCGCGCCGAAGGCATACTCCACAGACACCTGCGCCTTTCCGTCCGGCCGCAGGCCGCTGATCCTGCCCATCGTCCGCGCGCAGGTGAGCAGGGCGGTCAGGCGGTGGGCCAGCACCACCGGCAGGGGCAGGAGATTTTCCGTTTCGCTGCAGGCATAGCCATACACGATCCCCTGGTCACCGGCTGCGGTCTGGTCCCCGTGCTGTACCGCCTCCGCGATGTCCGGGCTTTGGGGCCGGATGAGGACCTCCACGTCGAAGTTCCTGCAGCTGTAGCCGGCCCGGCGCACCGTGTCGCGCACGATGGAAGGGATATCCGGGATCGCCAGCGCGGTGATCTCGCCGGCCACCACGAATTTGCCCGCCGTCGCCAGAACTTCACAGGCGACATGGGCTTTGGGGTCATGTTCCAAGCAGCAGTCCAGCACGGTGTCCGCTATGGTATCGCACAGCTTGTCCGGGTGGCCCGCTGTGACGGATTCCGCTGTCAGAATGGTCTTATCTTTCATACTCATTCCTTCTCTCTTTCTTTTTGGGGAGCGGGAACAGCATCTCCCGGCTGTACAGGGATCCATATTTTTGGAGCTGTTCCGGCGTCAAAGACACAAAGGTTTCGCCGCCGAGGCCGGCCAAGAAAAAGGTGCCGCACACAACATCATACGGATCCCCGTTTTCCAGCCGGAGGAGGCGGTTCGGCTGCAGGCCGGCAAACTTGCCGCTGCTGTTAAATACAAGCGCCACGGGATCCTCATAGGGATATGTGGCGTCGATGTCCCCGCCGACAACCGCCTGCATGGCCTGCAGGGTGTCTGGGATCTGCCGGGGGTATGGCGGTTTACCCGGCTCTACAACGAGGACCGTCAAGAGGTTATCGCTCATGGTGACCCTTCTTTCTGCCTGGCTTTTCGCCGGAAAACAGGTCCATCTCCTGCATACGCTCGAAGTGCCGGGCCTGCCGCACCTCATCGTGCACATTTTTCAGTGCGGCCTCCAGTTCCGATACTGGCAGGCCGTTCTGGCGGTATCCCTCCAGAATGCCGCCATAGTAGGCGGGAGAAGGGATGGCGGGATCCCGCCACAGTTCCCCGGTCATGATGTAGACCATGACGGTCACGTCTTTGCCGTCCCCAGTGCGGACCGCGATATCCTCTTTCTCATACAACCGCGGGTATCCCTCATAGACGTCCAAGGATCGCTCACACTCCGGCGTCAGTTTCCACAGCAGGCCGTGGACCTGGCTGCCGGGCAGAGGCTCGATGGTGGCGACACCGGCCCCGCGCCGGTTGCCGCGGAACAACAGTTCATAGCCGTCCAGCACCGCAGGCCCAACCACCTGGGCGGCAGGACAGCGGACAGCCATCTGCTCCAGATTGATGTTGCTGCCATAGGCAAAATACAGACGTTCCGCCACATCAGTCCTCCAGAATCGTGAGGGCGCCCACTTTCGCCAACTGGGCAAACATCATGCGGGCCTGCTGCTCCACATCCCCCTCCGGCAGCGGGAAGTCCAGTCCGGTGGTGCGGGTCACGTTGCTCTGCAGGAACCAGATGTAGCTCTCCGTGTCAGGGAACTCCGTGGGGTCAAATGCACGGGCGCGCAGTTGGTCCATGATCTCCGCCCCGGTACCGGACAGGATATCTTCTTCAATGCGGATCTTCATCTCGTCACCTCTCCATCTCTCGGTTCTTTTTCTTCTTTTTGTTGACTTCGTAACTGTCCTTATCATAGCGCCAAGCCCGGTCGCCGTCCAGATTGGCCAGCAGATGGTCGCGGGTGTTCTTAAACTCCGGCCCGTTGAGGCCCAGGCGCACCAGCCAGACCCGGAAGGTGAACAGCTCATTGTCGCTGTGGGTTTTCCGCATGACGGTGCTGCGCTGGGCGATGGCCTGGGCGGACATGGCGAGGCACAGGTTGATGTACGCTGCGGCCCGGCCTGCGTGGAGGGTGGAGTTGAAACAGCGCCACTCCACCGTGCCGCGATAGAACACCGAATGCAGGTTTAAGGCATAATAGCGTGTCCAGTTGTAATGCTCACTGGAACTGACCTCCCCTTCATACCAAATGCCCTCCAACTGCGTCAGATCCTTGGTTTCCTCGGCAGAAAGGGTGCGGGCCTGCCGCAGCATAGGTTCCCGCACCTTTTGGCACCAGCGGGCAGCACGGGCCTCATTCACCTGCAGCGCCTTGAACAAGATGTCCTCTTTGGAGTACATGATACTCAGGAGGTTTTTCAGGCTCTGGCGGTTGTGATTGGCAGCGTCCACATGGATGTGCAGGCCACAAGAGTTGTTGACCTTTGCCCCCGCATGCCGGACCTGCCGCACACACTCTTGGAACTTGGGCAGCTCCGTATAGGTCAGTTTGGGCGAAACCATTTCCACTTTATATTGCCTGTTATTTGTTTGTTCGTAGCCATGCAATGTCTTTCGCTCTGCATGGATGCTTCCGTCGCTCATCAGTTTCCACTCTTTGTTTTCTGTATCTTTGACGACCCATGCATCATAAACCCCGCCTTTGTACTGTGGGACCGTTCCGAAATAGTCCGCCAGCGCCTGTGCGGCCTGTTCGCGGGTGATGCCCGTCATCTCTACTTCGACACCGAAACACTGGTCCTTCAGTCCGGTCATGCAGCCGCCTCCTTCCGCAGCTCTTCATCCACGGCCCGGATACGCCGGCCAATGGCCTCGATCACTGTGACGGTGACGCTGTTGCCTGCCTGTTTATAGGCTTGAGCGTCCGAGTTGATGGCGAGGATCCTGTCAATCTGCTCATCCTCGAACCCCTGCAGGCGCAGGCACTCTCTGGGCACCAGGCGGCGGATGCGTCCGCCGCGCTCCACGATGCCCTGTACACTGGCGGCGTCATGGGCAATCTCAGCCCCGACCCGTCCGGCGCGTGTGGTACTGCCTGGATAGCCCAAGTCTACGCTGTCACCGGGCGCCGCCTCCTGATAGCCTTTTCGGGTGGCCTCCCGAATCAGCAGCGCCCCGGAGCGTTCCGCCTTATGGTTGGACAGCGTCGTCTGCCCATAGCGGGCAGTGATGCATCGGGATTGCTGCGTCCGTTTCGGGTGTCCCGCACACAGATCCACAAAAGGCGCGTCCGGCGGCAGCAGGTATAACCCGGTTTTCACACCGAGACCGCCGCCACCGGCTGTCTGGGTACAGGCTACTCCTTCTGGGTCATAGACCCGGTGTCCTTGCGCCCCGCCGATGAGTTGTATAAGAGCTTTTGCATCATTTCCAAAGACAGGTAATATTTTTCCGGCGCATCGGGGATCAAGATAGCAGATAAGGAACACCCTTCTCCTTGACTGGGGGACTCCAAAATGTTTGCTGTTAAGCACAGCCCATTCGACATGGTACCCCAGGTCAGAAAGCGCGGAGAGGATGGCCGCAAACGTCCGGCCGCCGTCATGGTTAAGCAGTCCTGGCACGTTCTCGAGCAGAAGATACGAAGGCCGTCTGGTTTCAGCCAGGCGGGCAATTTCAAAGAAGAGAGTACCTCTTGCATCGTCAAATCCTTTTCTGCGGCCAGCGAGAGAAAACGCCTGGCAGGGGAATCCCCCGCACAAAAGGTCGAAGTCGGGCAGGTCGTTGGGGTCAATGGCTCGGGCGTCTGGATAGTATCGCTCCTCCTTCCTGATGTCGTGGATCGCGCGGTAACTGGCTTCGGCATATTTGTCGATCTCGCAGTGTCCGACGCACTGGAAGCCGCCGGCGCGGGTCAGCCCCGCCCGAAAGCCGCCGATCCCGGCGAACATATCAAAATATCGAATCAGATGGTATCATCTCCCTCCTGCAGCGCACGGAGAAAGCCGAGGACGTCCTCATCGACGGCCCCGGCCTGCTCCTGCTGCGTAGTGGTCTTTGGGAAGGAAACGCCTGCCAGTTCCTCCCGGATGATTCTACGGACAGCCTCCAGCAGTTTCTGCTGTTCCATGTAGCCGTTGATCATCCTGCACACGGCGTCCATGCGCTTTCCGGGCGGGACGGCGGACAGATGTTTCCATGCGTCCCGCTGCTCCCGCTGGGCCAGGGAGAAGGAAAGGCTGAGCCGGCGTTTCTCAGGCATGGGCGCCGCTCCCCAACATCTGCCGTACAAGCCGTTCATACCCCTTGGCGTTCAGGGATACGTCGTCGAGGATCACGGGCCGACACAGGCCGTTTGTGGGCGAAATATGGCGCTTTAAGAGCGCCGCCCCACCTCCCATAAAAATAGCGGGTATGGCGCGGGTGTCCAGGCCGCACTCCGTAATAGCGGAGAGCAGGTTCTGCACATACAGGTCCGCCTGGGCATGGATGATGCTTTTCGCCTCGTCCGGGATGCTGCTGGCGTCGCCCCGCAGGACGCACTCGATCTGCGCCGCCGTCATGGACACACCCAGCGTGCGGCGCACCTGTTCGCTGATCTCGTCAATGCAGCGGATCATGCCAAGTTCCAGGCTCCGGCAGGTGGCGGCGTTGGGGAGGCGGTTGTCCAGACGCATCAGGTCTACCGTCCAGCCGCCGATGTCCGCCACGATGACGGACGGCTCATCCAGCAGCTCCGTCTGGGTCAGTACGGCGGCATAGCCCTGGGGGAACAGTTTCACATCCCGGACGGTGACGGTATAGTCCCGGCCCTCGTAGCGGAAGAATACCGGCTTGCCGTCCTGCAGCAGATAGGCACGGAACTTCTTCTTGTCGCGGCCAAAGCTGGTCAGGGGCAGGCCAGCGGCCAGAATAACAGCGCAGGTGCACTCGGCGCTGCGGCAGTCTAACTCCCTGGCGATGGCCGCCAGAGTCAGCAGATAGTAATCCTCCGTTCGAGTCTTATCTTTCTGCAGAGGCTGCCTGCCGCTGCCCACCACATAGTACATTCCGTCGTATTCCAGCACATCCTTCTGAGTGTACGGTTCATGCTCATAGGCCACCAGTCCCGAGGGGAAGGAACCATGGACAGTTTTCATGGCTGCGTAACCGTGGTCCACGCCGATGATGTATTCCTCGCTCACCGAGCGCCGCCCCCTTTCTCTTTTTTGGCAGCCATGTCCTGGGCCTTGCCCTCGTCCAGCAGCCTGCGGATCTCATGGAGGTCGTAATTCCAGGTGGAGGGCGCCACCTGGAAACGCTCCGCCCCGCCATATTTCTCACACAGCCGGGGCAGGAACCGCGGCAGGTCCTTCGGCTCTCTGGGGTACTGGATGCCGTCCTTGTAGACGATATCCTTTCTTAACTCATCCCGCAGTTTTTCCATCCTGTCTGGATCCATCTCGTCATAGGCGCTGCGGCCGGTGAGCTGCTCATAGGCGTAATCGCCCACGTAGGACATACACTCGAAACAGCAATCTCCGTATGGCTCTACATCCGCCAGCGTGTCCGGCTCCCGTAGCGCATTCAAGTACACCTCTTTTCCCTGGGCGATCAGCCAGGCGCGGAAGTCAATAAATCCGTCATCTGAACAGCCATATTCCTTGATCACGCTGGCGGCGTCCCACAGGCCGTATTGGTCCGCCAGATCCTCATAGGCATGCAGAATGTCATGAAAATCTTTCGCCGCGGCAGGCTCCATAGACACAAGCCGCTCCCGCAGGTAGTCCTCCATAGCGTCCAGATCCTGGCCGCAGGTGGTTTTTGCCTCCTGAATCAGCGCCCAAAAGGCGTCCTTGCCCATCCCATTGTCAGGTTTCTGTTCTATCTCTCAGCACCCTCTTTCCGTTTTTCTTTCTGTTTGCCCCTCTGCTGGTCATACTCCTGGGGCAGAAGGCTCTGAAAACCTAAGTCACACAGGGCCTGCGTATAGAGCTGCTTTTCAAAGGCCCGGTATTCCGGGGCAGAGGTATCCACATCCAGCAGGGTCGCTTTCTCATAGGGGGTGCCCGGCACGACCTCCCACTGGACGGCGTGGAACCGCAGGGCGGTCAGGTACCGCAGGAGCTGGCGCCCGTCAGCATAATCAAAAACGCCGCGGTTGTCCTCATAGGGGAACTCACTGGGAATGTTGGGATAGCCGGAGATCGCCAGGGCGGCGTCGTAGAGGCGGAAACCACCCTCATCGAAATCCGGGGCAATGGTGTCATAGAACCGCCGGAGTTGTTCTGTGCTGTCTAAGGCAGGACAAAAGTACGCAAAGGCTTTCTTCAGCGTTTCCACTTTCTGGTGCTCCTGATTGGCGTCATATTCTTTACTGCAACTCTCCTGGTAGTATTCATCTATCATGGGTTCCAGTTCGTTGATCTTGCTCTGCAGTTGCGCGCATTCCATCCGGCTGAGGTCCAATTCGGCGTTGGATTCCTCTAACGCCTGCCGCAGTACGGGGTAGTCCCGAACTGCGGCAATCAGGTCCCTGATTTTCATGTCACGCCGCCTTTCTGAGACGGGCGATCAGGCGGTCCAGCACGGTGATGCGGGATCGCACCTTGCCGGCGGAGGCGTTCAGGCCATGCACCTGATTTTGGATCCGGCGGCGGATGGCCGCGAGCTGCTGGCGGTCCCGGCAGCACTCCAGCACGACATACCGCCCCTTTCCGTTGGACAGGACCTCGCGCTCACCGGAGGCGTCCCGGAGGCTGGCCATGAGGCGCTGGCCCAGCTGCCTGCGGTAGCGGTCCTGCAGGACGTCGGCGTCGCAGGAGACATGGTGCTTTTTCAAAATGGCCGCGATCTCATCGCCGCTGATCTCCATGTTGGCGAACAGCACCTCCAGGATCTCGGCCTTGGCTTTGGGCGGCAGTGCAGGGCGGCCGTGGGATCTCCTGGTCATCGCGTCTGCTCCTTCCTGCGCTGTGCGCGCTGCACCACGTCGGCCCTGTCCATGGCGGGCGCCTCGCTTGGGAAAACATAGAGCATGCCGTGCTGCTCGGCCTGCTCCGCGGGAAAGCCCTGGGGGACATTCTCCAGAGAGTCCGAAACCGCGACAGTTCGGTATTTCCAGTCACAGGGGGATTGGTAGGCGAACAGGTGATCCCCCGCCCGCCGGATGCTGTAACTGCTTTTTCCCTCGTGCTGCCGGACATATTCGCCCACAGCCGCTTTCTCCTGCACGAAGCGAGGTTGGATCCCCTGCGCCAACTCCGGCGCGATGGCATTGATGTATTTCACCATGTCACGGACATTGCCGCATTCAAATTCCGGCGCGTCGTAGCCATACCGCTCTGTAACGAGCGCCCACTTCATACGCTCATGGGGGCTGTCCAAAGAAACGACAAAGTATTTCCCGTCGCGCTCCCCGGTGAGAGGCTCAAACCGGACGTCGTCGTAGAGAGGCCCGTTGACCGGACAGTTGTTCTTGAACCACACATAGTAGTTGTCCAGGATGAAGGGATCCGTGATTCCCAGCACAACGCCGGAGATTTTCTTCAGGCGTCCGGCCAGGGCATCGTCCCGGCAGAACCAGTCGTACCAGCCGGCCTCACACTGCACGGCACGATCCCGGCTGCTGAAATCCCCGGCGCGGAACCGCTCCTGCCATGTCCGCACACTCATCTCATTCATAGCGTCCCCCTCTCCGGCAGGAGGCGTTCCATAAGACTGGCGATGGCGTTAAACACGTCGGCCAGTTCACGGGACTCCTGGATGGTATCCTCCATTTCCTCCTTGGTCATGCGGGTGCATTTGACCCAGATCCGCACATTTTCCTCTGTGGGCGTCAGCAGAACGGCCTTTTCATACGCCTTGCAGAATACGCCGGCGATCTTGCTCTGGCGGTCGATCTCCGCATCCTTCTCCCGGATCTCCTTTTTCGCTTTTTCCAGCTCCACCAGTTCCAATGCCGCCTGCCCCTGCTCGTCCTTCGGCAGATCCTGTACCTGCCGGGTGATCTGATACCCCTGATTGACGGACAGTTCCTTTTTATCCAGGGCTTCCTTCACGGCGGCGGGGGCGTGTTCGTCGATCTGCATGATTTTCCCCATCGTGACTTCTCCAATGCCGACAGAGTCAGCCAACTCTCTGCGTGTATTAACGGGAGGAAGGTTTGACAATATTGTCAAACCTTCCTCGCTGGGTTTATATGCCTGTCCGCCCAGAGACATGTTTTCTTTTGCCCTGGCCTCGATCTCCGGCCGCAGTTTCAGGGCGATCTTGCCCAACTCCCACTTGTCCAGGTTCCGGCGGCCCTTCTGGGTATCCAGCGCCCACTGCTTGGCCTCCAGCAGATCGTCAAAGGCAAACACCGCCATCTTATAGGGCAGGCTGTGCCGGGTGCAGATCTGCTGGCGGTTGTGGCCGTCTACGATGACCAGGTCCTCATTGACGATAATGGGCGCATAGCAGCCGTTTTGCAGGATGTCCTTCTCCAGCGCGGCAAGCTGCTCCTCGGTGAGAGGGGGGAGCAGCTCCGCCAGTTCCGGCAGGATGGTGGGGGTGCGTTCCGCGCTGGTGTATTCAATGCCTGTATTCCGCATGGCGCTCAGGCCGCAGCCTCATCCATGCCGTCCGCGGGCATGGACGCGGCGCTTTCCTCCACCCGGCGGGGAGACAGGAACTCCACCTCCGTGGCTTTGATGAGGAAACCGGGCTGACGCTCCAGCTCGTCCGCGAAAGTGATGGTTTCAAAGTCGCCGGAGGCGGCCAACTTGCAGCCCTTCCATGCAAACTCCGCGCAGCGTTCCGCCAGCGGGCCGCGGACCTTGATGGAGATGAAATCCGTCAGGCGGTTGCCCTCCTTGTCCCGGTAGCGGCGGTCCGAGGCAATCCGTAGGATGGCGTAGGGCTTGCCGGTGGCCTCATGGACCTTCAGTTCCACGTCGTTGGTCAGGTTTCCGATTGCTACGATCTTCAGCATAGGTGCATTTCTCCTTCTTTATTTAATGTAGAGTGAATTGTGGGATAAAAGCGCCGCGGCCCACAGCGGGGCCGCGGCACAGCGGTTGGATCACTTGTCCCAGGTTTCGGGGTCGGTGAGGATAGCGGTGTGGCCGTTTGCAGCCTCCAACACATTGTAGTAGGCCCAGTGGCGGGAGGACACATCGGGAAATGTCACCAACTTGCGGCGGTTGTCCGCAATATAGTCCTCGTCAGCCTCGCGGCCCAGCAGGCGGTTGACGATGGTGACGACTTCCGCACGGTCAATGGGATCATCTGCCCGGAAGGTGCCGTCGCCATAGCCCTCCACCCAGCCGTGGATGGCGGCGTCCTTGATATACTCAGCAGCCCAATAGCCGTCGCTCACATCGTCAAAACCCTCGTACTGCTCCATGATTTCCTCGGCTCCATCGCCGTACACATCAAAGAACCGTGCGGCCATAGCGGTGAACTCGGCGCGGGTGATGGCCTTATCGCCCCGGTAGGTGCGGTCATTGTAGCCCACGGCCACGCCGTAGCCGGTGAGATATTCCACATAGCCCGCATACCAGGCGTCCGTGTCCACGTCCGTAAACTTCACATTATTTCCGCTGGGGATGCGCTCATCCAGTTCGTCAGAGAGCAGACGGGCAAAGATGGCCGCGGCCTCGCTCCGGCTCATGCTGCGCTCCGGGCCGAAGGTGCCGTCTGTGTAGCCATAGATATAAGCGCCGTGGTACTCGGTTTCGGTGATGGCGGGAACAGTGAGTTTCCCGTCCTCGTCTGTTTCGCCGGTTTCCCGCTGGCCGAGGTCGCCCTTGACAATGACGGTCACACCCTCCTGCGGGTCGCGCTCATTGTCCGTGACCGTAACGGTGATGCGGTTGTCCTCATCCATATCGGTGCCGTCCGGCAGGGTGACGGTAATATTGCCGCCCTTGCCGATGGACACCTCCGCGTCCTCAATGGGGCGTCCGGTTTCGTAGTCCTCCACGGTGACGGTCAGGGTCCAGCGGTCGCCGTCCTCGTCCTCCCAGCCCACGGTGGCGTCGCCGTCCTCATTGGTCGTGCCGGTGGCGCCGGGGACGGTGATCTGCCCGCTGGCATTGGTGGCGTCCTCGCAGTAGTTGTCATACTTATCCGTCACGGCGATGAACATACCCTCCACGGCGCTTTTGTCCTTGGTGAGCAGGACGGTAATCGTGGTCTGTTCGGCGTAGTCCAGCAGGCGGGAATTGGGGAGGCGGATGGACAGGGTATCGTCCGCATGGAGGGTCACGGTGGCATTAGCAACGGGGTCCTTGGTGTCGGCATCTGTGACGATCACCAGATAGCCGCCCACAACGGCCTCACCCTTGCTGTCCGTGGTGGCCTGATTGTAGATCTTCTCGATTTCCTCGGTTTCCAGCGTTTCGCCGCAGACCTCGCACTCTTTATGCTTGCTGCCCTCGCTATCGGTGGTCGGCTCCTTGTCTACGATCCAGTCGCCGGGCTTGTGTCCTGCCGCCTCGATGTAGTCGCCCTTATAGGTGTCGCCGCAACGGGTACAGGTGTAGGTGGTGTAGCCCATCTCGGTGCAGGTCGGCTCGGTCACAACGGTTTCATAGTCATGGCCCAAAGCGTTCTCAATGACCGCCCCGCAGCGGGTGCAGAGTTGGGGCTGGGTACAGGTGGCCGGGTCGCCGGGGATATGGCCCGCGGCCTCGTCGCCCTCCAGACGGGTAGCCCCGCAGCGGACGCAGGTGTACTCGGTCATACCCTCGCCGGTACAGGTGGCCCCGGTGATCTCCTTGCCCTCGTCCCAGCTGTGGCCCAGCGGGTCGGTGTAGTCGGTGATGAACGAACTGCCGCAGCCCTCGCAGATATGGAGGGTACGCCCGCCGCCCTCACAGGTGGCCGGGGTGGTCTTGCTCACATAGTTGTGGGCCAGCGCCGGAGTGATGTCCTCGATGTGGCGCTCCCCACAGACGGTACACTCCCGCAGGGTGTAGCCAGGGCTGGTGCAGGTGGCGGCGACAACAGAGGTTGCAAATTCATGCTCAGTCTGAGGCAGGTCAGTTTCCTTGACGCTGCCGCACCGCTCACAGATGTCGATGGTCTTGCCGGGGACCTCGCAGGTGGCGTCCCGGATGACCACACTCTGATAGGCGTGGCCCAGCGCGGCCTCATAGTCCCGTTTCTCGATCTGGCCGCACTCAATACACAGGTAGCGGTCATAGCCGAGGGTCAGGCAGGTGGGGTCTACACTGTCCAGCAGTGTCCAGTTGTGATTCTCGCCGCAGCCCTTGTCGGAACAGCAGCAGCCGTCACAGTCCGGGTCCTGGCAGCCGCAGTCTGGATTGCCGCAGCCACAGGTGCAGGAACCATCCTCGGCGGTGGTTTCGTTCCGCAGGTGAACATACGCCACGCCATCCTCCACCATATCCGTGCCGTGATAAGTGTAGGTGATCTCATAGTACACGGGATAGTCCCCAGCCTCGGTGTAGTTGGGGGCGCTGGTCAGGGTGCAGGCGTCCGCGCTGTGGCCGTAGCGGATGGCGGTAGTCACGCCGGCCTCACTCAAGTCGGACACGGTGACGGTGTGGGGCTGGCCGTCCACCACGCCGAAGTAGTCCGCAATGACGGCCTTGGCGGCGGTGTAGGCAGTTTCGGAGTAGCCACAGTCCGTGCAGGTATCCATCTCCACAAAGCGGTCATGGGCCAGCTCCGGGCGGATGCTGCTCTCCATGTGGTGGCGCTCCAGCGTGGAGTTTTCCTCCTTGAAGGTGCCGTAGCAGAACCCGCAGTATTCGCCGCTGGTGGTCGTGACACGGTGGTACCCGCTGTCTACCTGCTCAATGGTTTCCGTGGCGGGCAGTTCCTCAAAGAAATTGTTGGCGCAGTCATACAGCCAGTAGACGTTGCGGAGATACCCATAATCGTCTGCGGGGGAGGCCCCCATATTGGTGTTGATCCCACCGCAGGTCTGGCAAATGGCTTTGGTCCAGTGGTAGCCGGTGTAGTAGGCATCCTGTCCCGGCACACCGTCCAGAACAGAGCCTTTCCCCTCGCCGTCTACCATTGTTCCATCGGAATACTTGACGTTGCGGGTCAGGGCGGTCTGGCCGTCCCGAGTGTACTCAGGCGTCCTGAGCACCTCAAAGGATGTGGCCTTGCCGCACTCGCCGCAGGTGAAGGTTTCAATCGTCACAGTAGCGTTGGCGTCCAGTTCGTTGGTGCGGTTGTTGGCCTCCTGCCAGTGGTCCGCCGGGTCGTGGTAGCTGTCCTGCTGGGCGGCAAAGGCGGTAGGCACCATGCCGACGCACAGCACCACGGCCAGCAGCAGGGCCGTCATGCGCTTCAGACCGTGCTTGCTTGTCTTGCTTTTCAAGTGGTCTTTCCTCCTTTTTTGTGTGGAAATTGCTGGTTTATATCTCTTTGCTTGCGTTTACTTGGTCACCGCCCCCTTTCCCTGAACTGCTGCACAAAGGTCAGATAGGCGTTCCAGTCCTTCCGGGAGGGAGGGGACAACGTCTGCACGGCATATCCCTCCGCCCCATATTTCCGGCCAATGTGCTCCGCAGCCTCTTGGCCGGGGCGGTCGTGATCCAGGCACAGGACAACCTTCCGCACCGCGGGGTGCTCCCGGAGAAACACCGACAGGGCGCGGTCATCCAGGCAGCACAGGGCAAGTGCATTGCTGTGGAATCTCCGGTGCAGGGTACAGTAACTCATGAGGTCGATGGGAGCCTCAAACACATACACGGTCCGGCTGTCCGGGACATACGGCAGGCGGAAGCCGACGGATTTGTCGCTGCCAGCGGCGTCGCCTTTGAAACCGCTGCCGTCCCGGTCATAGGTGCCCCGCAGGCTGGCGAAGGCAGCCTTGCCGTCCCCGTTGTAGCCGACAAACACGCAGTTGTGATGCTCGGCATCCTCATACAGCAGACCAGCGTTGATAAAGCCCCGGATTACTTGGGGCGCAATGCCCCGCTTTTTCAGATAGGCATAGACACGGCGCGTATCTGCATTCTTGGGTGGCAACGCAAAGGGGGACGGTGGCTCTGGAACCTTTAGGACGTCCTGGGCTTTCTTAGCAGGGGCATCCCTGGCGCGGCCGTGGAATGCCAGCAGATCCTCCACCGCCTCCGGGAAACTTCTGCCGCAAAAATGCTGTAGGAAGGTGATGGCATCCCCGCCCACTCTCTCGGAGTAGCGATACCATGTGCGGCGGTTCTTAATCCGCAGGCTGTCCATCTCCTTGGTGGAGTAGTAGCGGCCTATCCGCGTCACGGTGTAGCCGAGAAACGCCAGCAGGTCCGGCAGGTCCGTCCCGCGGGCGATCTCCATCTCCTGTTCTGTGAAACGATTGGCTCTCTGTTCCGACGTTTTCTCACCTCCGGTTCTCTTGTGAAACAGACCGCCCGGAACGTCCCTGTCGGGCGCTCCGGGCGGTTCTGAGATCCTGCTTTACTTGGTTGTTCTCTTTCTGGCTGGCCGCTCCACATACTCGGAGATGTCGCAGTCGCAACTGATGAGCTGCCCTCCGCACACGGGGCACCGCTCCACGTCACATCCCACGTGGTGGTAATGGCCCGGCTTGGCGCCGCAGTCGTGGCAGCGGGCATCGCCATACGCCATGCCGTCCTCGCCGTACTTGATGCGGCGGTAGTACTGGCTGCCGCATTTTACATGAGTCCAGGTGCAGCCGTCCGCTTTCAGCATCCGCTGGCCGCAGGCCCTGCAGGGTGCGCCGCCGGCGGCGATATAGGCAGCGAGTTCACTCTGCGGCATCCTCGTCGCCTCCTTCCGTGATTTCCTCGCCCCCGGACTCCGCCTCAACGACCGCCTCCTGACCCTCCGCCGGGGCGGGGATATCGTCAGGAGCGCCATCCGCTGCCTCCTGCTCCGCCTGCCGCAAGGCGTCCTCAATCAGACCCAGGACGAACTCCCGCTGGGTTACCTTCCGTCCCTGGCGCTCACTCTCGCGGGCCAGATAATCCTTGATCCTCTGGAACAGGTCCTCGCTGATTTGAAATGCCATTGTTCTCGTCTGTGCCATGTCGTTTTTTCCTCCGTTTTCATAGTAGTTGGTGAGTAGGTCCGTGATGTACTCGCTGAGGGATTGGTTTGCCGCGACGCGCTCCGCTGTCACCCTGGCATGCAGGGATTCCGGGATCTGGCAGGAGAGACCCTTGGTTTGCTCCATGTCTGATTGCCTCCTTTGCTTGATTTGCAACGCAAGTATAGCCGGAAAGCGTCACGAAATCTATTACCAACACCACCAAGGAATGGCGAACAGACGCAGCAAATGCAACAATTTCATCCTGCGCTGGGGAGATGGAAATAACCGGCATCCTTGCGGTTATGGTAGAACTGTTCCACCGCCCGCAGGCTACCCGTCACCGGCATCCCCGGCAGGGCCTCTGCCATGCTCTGGAAATATCTCCGGCCGCGGGCGGCGCGGGGATCCAGCACAGCGACAACGCAGGTGTCCGTTTCTGTGCGGATGGCCCGGCCAAAGCCCTGCCGCAGTTTGATCTGCATTTCCGGGACAACGACGGAGCGCAGGAACTCCCGCAGGTTCGGGTAATCCTCCCGCTCTTTTTCTTTGACAGCGTCCGGGTAGGCGAAGGGCAGGCGCGGGATGATGAGCAGGGACACGCCGTCGCCGGCGAAGTCCAGCCCCTCCCACGCCGCGCCGGTGGCCAGCAGGATACTGCCGGGGGCGGCGCGAAATGCCGCCAGGGTGCGGGCCGGGCGTTTGCCCATTGTAAATACGGGGAAGGGCAGCGCCGCGGCCTGCAGCCGTTCCTTGACCGCCGACATGGCGAGGTAGGAAGTGAACAGCACCAGGGCGTGGCCGTGGGATGCCGCCGCCAGCTGCCGGATCTGTGCGGCCAGCCGGTCGTAGTAGTCCGCCGCGTCCAGCGGGATCGGGTCCGTGGGAAGATAGAGGAGACAGTTGTGCTGATAGTCAAAGGGGGACGGACACACAGTTTCCGTCACGGGCCGTTCCCCTGTCAGGCCGGCGGCGGTGCGGAACCGGCTGAAATCCTTCCCAACGGCAAGGGTGCCGGAGGCCAGGATGATAGGCTGTTCCTGCCGCCAGAGCGTGGCCTGGAGCTGCGAAGCCAGTTCCGAAACCGTGCCGCACAGCATGGCCCCGCCGTGGTCGTCGTCTGCCGCGTAGAAGATCATCTCGGGATCCCCCAGATAAAAGAGGGATACTGTGGAGGCGACGGCGGACAGCAAATGCCAGGTTTCCCTGGTCAGCAGCCCCTCCAGTTGACGGCAGATCACCGTCAGGACCTGATGCGGCCGCTCCAGGAACATCTGGTAGGTTTCAAATCCGGCACCTTCCTCCACCGGGACCGAGAGTTTCTCCGTCAGCGGTGCCACGGCCTCGGAGAGCAGTTCCGCCGCGAGGACATACCGCTCCACATGCAGGCTGCGGATCAGCTCGGTGAAGTCCTGGGCGTTCAACGTCACGCCAAACATCTGTCGGGCGGTTTCCGGCAGCTTGTGGGCCTCGTCTATGATGATGGCCGCACTGTCCGGCAGGATGGGCTTTTTCTTTTGGCTGCGGTGGATGAGGTCCGCCAGCAGGAGGTTGTGGTTGCAGATCTGGACCGTGTACTGCCCGCTCTGGCAGGCGTCCAGAAAACAGTGGTACCGGCAGTCCTTCCGCCGGCAATTACACCGCTTGGGGACGCAGATTCGCTCCCGGTCGTAACTGCTCATCCCGGACAGCTGGTCCAGATCCAGCACATGCCGGGCGGTGTGCAGGGCTTGGCGGGCGGCGGGATTCTTATGGCTGCCCTCCCCCTGCCGGATCCGCCGTTCCAGCCGGGCGTCGCAGACGTAGTGGGCCTTGCCCTTGCGGATGACCGCCTCGATGGGCGCGGAGATCAGCCCTTCGGACAGCAGCACGCCGGACAGCAGGGGCAGGTACTCCTTCTGGATGGCGCTCTGCAGCGCGATGCTGGAGGTGGAGATCAGGATAGGACGCTGCGGTTTACCCTCTGCCGCCCAGCACTTGCCATGCAGGATGCCGGCGGTCAGGTAGGCGAAGGTCTTGCCGATGCCGGTCCCCGCGTCGCACAGGGCGATGCCGCCGTCCAGCATGGCGTCCAGGATACTGTGGCACAGCCGGATCTGTTCCGGCCGCTCAGCCATACCCCTCTGGGACAGTAGGGCTTTGAAAATATAGTCGATTTCCTCATGGGCCGTTTCATAGGTATATTTCTTCATGGATCATTCCGTCCTTTTATCTTTTTTCGTGTTCCCATCGCATTCGCACTCGCCCCCCGATGGGTTCGGGAACAATGCGGGCAGGCCCCTGGCCGGGGCCTCACGGGCATATTTCCGGGATCTCTACTGCTTTCAATCCCGGAGCAGCGCCGCCTGTCTTACGCGCAGGCCGTGCTTGGTGTGTCATTGTATGAGCCGTCCCATCTCTTGCCCGGCCTGCCAGGGCCGGCCACAGGCTGAATCGCTCGCCGGCCGCTGGGGCCGGGTCCTGGCGCGCGCTGTGGGGTGGGTACGGCTGCGTGTTACCCGCATTGCTGGTATGCACTTTTCAAGGAACAGTGGAGGGGGAAGTGTTTTCCCCCTTCCGCTGTCCTCCCGAAAAAGGGGCTGGGTGAATACCCTCACGCCGCGAATTTTTCAAAATATTTTTTCATGTCCCGCAGGATCCGGTCCCTGCGCTTGATAACGGCCCGCTGGGTCACGCCGATTCGCCGGGCGTATTCTCTGGTGGAGAGGTGGTCGTAGAACAGCGCGGTGATGAGCTGCCTGTCCCGGTCCTCCAAGGCGATAAGCGCCGCCAGCAGAAGGGTGGTCAGTTCTTCCCGCTCCCGTTCCGACTCCCGTGCAAGGACGCAGTCCTCGGCGCTGGGCGCCGTTTCCGCGCCCACATAGTCCGGCAAAACGCCGTCCTCTGCCATCTGTTCCATGGAGAGGACCTTGCCAGTGGGCAGATCCTCGCTGAGATACCGCTCCCGCCGGTCCATCTGGGCATACGCCGCGAATACGTCCTCTGTGACCGCCACATCCCTACCATCCACGGTGATGATGTTGGCGATGACAGTTCCATTCTCGTCCCTGATTTTTCTGTAGTTGCGATTTTCCTGCCATTTTTCCATAGTCGTGATCTCCAATCTCAGATTTTTTAGGGGAAACTTCTGAGTTGGGGATCACGGGTATTTTGCTATGTAGGGCTGCCAGGCGTTCCGCATTTCGTGCCTTTCCGCTGTTCTGCCGCGGAAAAGCGCAAAAAAAGAGCCTTACAGCACAGCAGAACTGCTGCCTGTAAGGCTCCGAACACGGTGGATCCCGCTGCTGATGCGGGCGGCTGGTGCGCTTGACGAGGTCGATACTCTATATTTTATTTGCTTTTAGGAATGTCCTGCCTTTTCAAAGGAGATGCCAATCTGCAGCCCGCACTTTGGACATTTGGAGAACAGCTCCGCCTTGTCCGCATGCTCCGGGCCGTAGAGGTGCAGGCGCCCCGGATCCACGTCGGCTGCGGCATCAATGACGCGCCCTTTACCGCACACAGGGCAGCGCACCGCATGGGTTCTTTTCACTTGTTGCATGGCGTTCCTCCTTCTAAAGTGTTCTCAATTTTGAGAACACCACAATAAAAAATTTTACAGCAGATGGTGGTTGGTGAGCCGGATCCGCATGGCCTGGCGGGATACCTGAAACACCTCCGACATGGCCTGAACAATGGCCTGATTATCCCGGCCGGACCGCATTTGGTAAAAACACCGCTTTACCATTGGCATGGGCATGAGCAGGGCGGACCCAAGCATATTCGCCTGGATCTCCATACTGGTTTCCTTGACGGCAGGCTGCAACGCCGCGCTCTCTCCGGTGCCTGTGTACAGCCCCTTGTGCAGGATCCAGTGGGACAGTTCGTGGGCCTCGGTAAATCGCAGGCGGCCGGTGCTGGTTTCTTCTTCACACAGCGAGGCGTCTATGAGGATCGTGCCGGCTTTCACCGGGAACAGGGTATACTCGCCCAGTTCCATGTCGTACACGGCCTCCAGGCCGGTGTCAAAAACGGTTTTCCCTAGGATCCGGCCATTTTTGCGGAGGTACTGGAACTCCAGCGTCAGTCCGTGGCGCTCGATAATGTCCTCGATGGGGATGGCGCGGGGCTGACCGCGGTAGAGGTGCGTATCGTAAGCATCCAGCACACGCCGGGCGATGCTCTCCATCGTCTGCTCGGTATAATACTTCCGCATGCGCTTGCCTCCCTTTTCACTCGTCCCGCTTTCCCCGCTGGGTGATGCGGTCTATAAACTCCTGCCATTCCTCGTCTGTGGCGTCCACTTCCTTGGCCGTCCGCAGGGCGGCCCGGACGATATCCCGTTCCATGATGTACTCCGGCAGGTCCGCGGAGACTCGCTGCGTCTTAGATTTGGCGGCCAGATCCAGCAGCAGTTCCGTGTCTGCCTGGCACAGCCCCAGAATCTCAATGAGGCGGTCCATCTTCTCCTTGGTGGGAGCCGGCCTTCGGTCATTCTCCATGTTGCTCATGTAGACCGGGGATACCTCCAGTTTCGCCGCCAAACCGCGCAGGGACAGTCCGCGGGCCATCCGCTTTTCCCGCACATAACTGCCGAATGTCTGCTCCATTGTGGCGTGCCTCCTATTCTGTGTTCTCTTTTTCGAGAACGGCTACGCTTAGTATACACGCCTCCATCTCATGCCGCAAGAGGCCAAACGCGAGGTGCTCCTTTTATGGAACACCTCGCGCCTTTTCTTAATATGGGTATTCACTTGCCCTATTTTTCGGGAGGGGGATGAAGGGGAGTTTTCTTTTCGGGCATGAACTTGAGGCAGGACCGGGTTTGGCAATGCTGCCGGACCCGATCTGCCGTTTCCTGGCCCCTTACATTTTGTAGAGGAGGGACGCAATGCCCAAAATCATTCCCATGCCCGACCAAGCGGAAAAAGTTGTGGCCGAGCGCGACCAGCTGAGTCACGGACGGCTGATTCATGTGGTTTCCGTGTTCCCCGCGGACGGTGCCTGTTCACCGGAGGAGAAACTGAAAACACTCATTGACATGGACCTCAAAAATTCCCGCACAGTTGCGGAAAGGGGTGGACAAACCACCCCGGCAGAGGTAACATCACACAAACTCTGGACGGTTTGACTGGAGAAAAGGAGGATTGCATGAGTCAGTCAAACCAAATGAAAATCACCGCCCTATACTGCCGTCTGAGTCAGGACGACGGGCTGGACGGGGAGTCCAACAGCATCCAAAACCAAAAGAGAATATTGGAGCAGTACGCCATTGACCACCGTTTTCCCAACATCCAATTCTATGTGGATGATGGATACTCCGGGGCCAGTTTCAACCGGCCGGATTTCCAGCGCATGATGTCCGACATGGAGGACGGGAAAATCGGGATCATCATCACCAAGGACTTATCCCGATTGGGCCGTAACCAACTGCACACCGGCCTCTATATCGAGGAGCGGTTCCCGCAGTTCGGCGTCCGCTATATCGCCATCAACGACAATGTGGACACGGAAAACGCCGAGAGCAACGACCTGATGCCCTTCAAAAATCTGTTCAACGAGTGGTTCGTGCGGGACACCAGCCGGAAGATCCGGGCGGTGCAGCGGGCCAAGGCCCAGCGCGGGGAGCGCCTGGGGACACGGGCACCCTATGGCTACCAAAAGGATGAGAAGGTCAAGGGAAAACTCATCGTGGACGAGGAGGCTGCCGCTGTGGTGCGCCGCATCTTCGCCCTCTGCGCCGCTGGCCGCGGGCCGAGCCAGATCGCCAGACAGTTGAAGGCTGAAAACGTGCTTTGCCCGGCGGTCTACACCTACCGCAAGTTCGGATCCGGCCATACCTGCCTCGATCTGTCCCAGCCCTATAACTGGTCCGACAGCACCATCGCCAACATCCTGGAGAATGAAACCTACCTCGGGAACACGGTCAACATGAAGTTCACCACAAAATCCTATAAGGACAAGCGGTATGTGCAGCATCCCAGGGAGGAGTGCTTGGTGTTTGAGGGGACCCATCCGGCGCTGATCACGCGGGAGGTTTGGGATATCGTCCAGCGGGTCCGGCAAAACCGGAAGCGCCCCACAAAGATGGAGGAACTCAACAAGTATTCTGGGCTTGTCGTCTGTGCCGATTGCGGTTCCACAATGGTCCTGCATCGGGCGCACACCATGAAACCGACGCAAAACAATTTCACCTGCCGAACCTATAAGAAAGCCGGGTCTGAGGTCTGCACGGCACACTACATTCGGGAGTGTGTTCTGGACGAGATCGTACTGGAGGACATCCGAAGGGTCACGGCGATGGCGCGGGAGCATACCCAGGAATTCGCCGCCTATATCTGTGACCGGCAGTCCGCTGAACTGCGGCGGGAGATCCGCAGGCAGGAATTGGAACTTTCAGGGATGAAAAAGCGCGAGGCGGAACTGGGGGCCATCTTCAAGCGATTGTATGAGGACTCAGTGCTGGGACACATCACCACGGAGCAGTTTCAGTCCCTCTCCGCCAGTTATGTGGCGGAGCAGGAGCAGTTGAAAACTGCCATCCCGCAAAAGGAGCGGGAGGTCACCAAACTGAAGGCCACGGTGTCCGGCGCAGACAACTTCATTGCCAGGGCCAAACGCTACACCGACATTCAGGAATTGACGCCGGAACTGCTGCGGCTGTTCATTGAGAAAATCGTGGTGCATGAGAAGGATGTGAAGTGGTCCAAACACGCAAGGCAGACCGTGGAGATCCATTACACGGATATTGGCGTGGTTGGGAATCTGAGCATCACGAAAAGTGCGTAAAGGAAAAGGCAGGTGATGCCAAAGCAACACCTGCCTATCCTTAAAATTTGTAGTTGTCCCTGTCAGGCCGGACCTAA
>OGTB01000238.1_pt1 | contig 48426 bp, 42 predicted proteins | sample 1553611 | NCBI WGS metagenome assembly OGTB01 (sample SAMEA2580032, study PRJEB22360) | human gut metagenome | biome: human gut; feature: human-associated habitat; material: faeces | place: Denmark | collected 2008/2010 | reverse complement strand
CAAAATGATCAGTAAAAATATGGAAACACAATCGACTTCCTTCATTATACTTTAATATTGAAGCAATCGAAATTCCGCAACCAAATAGAAAATTTTTGTCAGTTCCATAAGCGATGTCCAGACAAAGATTTTCTGTTTCTACTTTATGATTATAATCAATAACTGAATTAAGAAACTCAGTCTCCTGGAAAAACACCTGCTGCATTATTTCCTCCGGGAAATAGCAGAAATAATTATCTTATGTAATCTATCGTAATACTTCGATTTATAAAACTTATCGATCGACTCAGGAATTTTTTCATGTTCGATATGAATTTCACCTGCTATATATTTATTGAGAAGAGTTACAAAACCAGCAATATCTCCCGGTTGATACAGATGACCATTAACATTAGGTTGAATAATGTCAGCAGGCCCGGAGACACAATCGGCGCTGATGCAAGGAATTCCCCATGACAAGGCTTCAAGTAGGGTCATTGGGAAACCTTCAAAAGATGACGTGAGCAATAACGCACTCACTTTTTTAATATCTTGCTGGACCAATTCCCAGGGATGTTGTTGCCAACCATACCAGACAACTCGATCATCAATATTTAATTCTCTACCATAAGCCTGGCATTTTTCGAAATCGGAGCCATCTCCCAATACATGAAGTTTCCAGTCACCTTGCACTTGTGATAAGCCATCAAGGAGATCTTTAACCCGCTTCTGGCCCTCGAATTTCATACGCCCAACATAAATGAACGTTGCCGTTTCGCCTTCCTCAGGCCCAGGAATAACTGTGTCTTTAGCTTCGACTGGATTAAAAATAACATTTATCGTCGATTCTGGTACACCCCGATTAATCATTTGCTGTTTAATGCCAGAGCTGATGGCTAAATGATAATCGGCACAGGTGATATATTCAGCATGTTTTTTGTGATCTAAAGAAAAATGCGGCCATGAAAATACAGGTACATCAATTCCCGATTTTTTACGAGCTTTGGCCGCATACAAACACGAGATCACGTCAATACAAATAACAACATCTGGCTGATAATCCTGAAGCCATTTGCTTAAAGCATGAATATGTTTCGCCCGACGCAAACAACCTAAGCGAATATTGGAAAATGAACACGAGTACTTAATACCGTCCAGCCATCCCTTATCCATTTTGTCATTACGACAAAAGAAAAACATTTCACTATGGATATGTTGTTGCCTGAAGGTAGTAATAACATCACGAATGACTGTTTCCATGCCGCCAAATCCAGAAACAGCTTCGCCGATAAATGCTATTTTCATTGAAACTCTCATTAATTGAGTAAAACTCACTGTTTTAATGGTTTTATTTTTCTATAAAATCAGAAACAATTGTTGACATCATTTTATCAGGGCTGAATTTATATAAACTATCATAATCCATTGATTTAACAGATGAGTTAATAAAATACTCTAACTTATCCCAATCATCATGCCCCATTATAAAAAAGCGAGATTCACTATAGATTTCTGAACCAAGGATATTTATATTATTAGTAATTAATTTTTTATTGAAAAATAGTGCCTCAAGTATACGAAGAGTCCAACCAGATTGGTTTTCTTTAGTTATATCAATAATTATATTAGCATTTAATGTTCTGTTAATATTCTCTTCATAAGGTAATTGCTTTTCAATCAAATACTTTGAAGTCGAAGATGATGTCTTATCTTTGACAACATTTAAATCTAGCTTACATCCTAGTGCTGTTAATCTATCGGCTAATTCATTAATTATTTGAAGACGTCCTTTATCACGACCAAGAAAAAAACATATCGGCTGACTGTTATTTTTGTCAGATAAACTATAATTTATAATTTCATCCATTCCTATAGGAAAAAATTGTTTTATTGCCTTGGTCTTTTTATTCCCTATAAATCTATGCTCAAAATCAAAGATAATATCAAAATAATTAGAGTTATCAAAAATAAAATCTTCGCTGACAGTATTTCTTAGAAGTAATACTTTACGACAATTAATATTTCTTAATATTTGCTTGTTAATACCTTTATTAATGACACTGTCATTAAAGATAATTATATCATCCTTTTTTACAGCATTTAGGTGATGTTTGATAAATAATCGCCCCAACCATGCATTATCCATCCCTAATTTCGAAATTTTCTTATTAACCCAGTTGTATTTGTTTGGTGTTGTTATATTTTTTATCTTGTACTTTTTTCAGGTACTGGATCATCTTTAATTCATAATCTGCAACCCAGTTTATAAAATAAATAGTCATAATGAAGTTAATTCCAGTACATACTGATAAATATTTTTATAATCCTTTGCGTTGTGTTCGCTCTTTAATATGCTCGGCCTTAACACTTGCCATGTTCAATAAATTCCGTTCAAGAGATAATATCTTACGTAAAGGCATCCCAAAATAAACCTTCATAAATCGCCAGATATCTCTCTGCGTTAGACCAATATTCATTGATGAGAAATATAAACCAATCAAATCTTTATCCCGCCAACGACGTGGTACTTTTGCCCGTATCTGCGCGCGATGCAGGTCTATTACCGAAATTTTTAACCCATCTTCCCGGCCAGTAAATGGCAAATGGAGCAAAAAGTGGCAAATATAACAGTCGCGGTGATTTATCCCTGCGGCGTGCATTTTGTGCACCATGGTTGCCACACGCGCGATCAGCATACGCTTAATATGTACATCAGGCGGGTTGACCGCCCAATCTGCACAATAATCTTCAAGGCTAATCGTGGGAGTGAGATCTTCGGTAATAATAAATGATGTGCGAGTTAATGGATTTAACCCTTTTTCACCAAACCCTATTCCGTGCATCGTATCAACACCGACATCATGCAGTCGATGAATAGCGTGCCACTCTCTGTCTGCGCCTAAAACGGGCATCCGCAATGAGAGCAGGTTTTTTATAATTTCTTTTAAAGTCGTCCCTTTGTGCCACTTGAGGAAATAGCTTTTCCCGGCCAGTTCAAAGCGTAATGTGCGACGCGTCTCGAGTTCACGAAAGACCTCGCCATTCAGTTTTTTAACTTCTGCAAAGGCATCTTTACCACGCCAGAGTGTGGCAAGTGGCTCTTTTAATTCAACCATCTAAACCACCAGTAATGATATCTGCCGCTTTCTCCGGCAAGCTATACAAATCCTGAGTATCGGCGTAATACCGAGCATTCTCCGCCCAAGCCATGTGCAATGGAGATTGAGTTAACGCTTTACGTAAAACGTCATTTAATTGTTCCTGGGAGAAAGGTTCAGCGATGACCGTTCCACAATTAGCATCCGCAATATAATGCGCGTACCCACATACCGCTGTTGTTAAAACAGGTAATCCAGCAGTGATCGCTTCAAGAAGAACGATACCCGCGGCTTCCTGATAAGCGGGATGCAGTAATAAATCAGCGGCTGCCATTAATTCTGACACATCATTGCGACCGGAGAAGAAATGCACATTGCTCCGCACGCCGAGTTTTTCTGCCAGCGCTTCAAACTTTCGCGGTTTATCCTGCCCAACAACAAATAACAGCGTATTGTGACGTAATGATTCCGGTAACGATGCCAAAGCTTCAATTGAGCGATCCACACCCTTACGGCCAAAATCTGATCCAACCTGCAGTAATAAGTTTTGTTGTTCAGTGATGCCATTTTTCTGGCGATAAATTTCACGACTGTTTGGGATTTGCGCGCTGTATTTTCTGTCCGGGTAGATACCAGGAGGAAGAATTTGAAAACGTTCTGGTTCAGTTTGGTAATGCTTCTGGAAATCGGCGATTTGCTTATCCGTCAGCATCATGAGTTTCGTCGGTTTACCATGCTCGAAAGTCGCTCGCTCAAATGCAGCATAATGGCGATAGCGTGATGTTAAACGATAGAACAAGCCCTTTTCTTGCGCCACTTTCTCGGCATAACAGACATCAGCGGCAAAATAAACATCCAGCCCTGGCATCTTATTAAAGCCAACAACCCGATCAGCGGGATGTGCCTTCAGATGGTTTTGAACCCAGGCATAATATTCTGCATTACGTCCATGGTTAGTATGGGATTTAACCGGTACGCGAATAAGCTCAAATGCATCCGGGCAATCGCCTTCCCATAACTGTGTATATACCCGAACATGGTGGCCCCGTGTGGCAACTGTTGAGGCAATACGCATAAAGTCACGCTGTAACCCACCAAATGGAAAATATTTATATAAGCAAAACGCCACGATCATAATTGTGCATTCCTGTCAGCTGAAGGGGCATCTTCTGGCAACAGCTTTTCCGTAGCGGCAATGACATCTTCCGCTGGAATAACAGAAAGATATTTTTTGTTGCGGTCAAGTTCGTGCCGGGTAGGCATTTTTTGATAATTCCCCGCCCAGAACTGAATAATATTCTTGGTCCATGGACGCCAGAATACATGATCAGTAGCCCCAAACAGGCTAATAACTGGCGTGTTCACCGCCGCCGCAATATGCCCCGGCGCAGAATCCACACCAATGAAGAGCACTGCATGATCAATTAATGCGCCCAGTTCAGGAAAACGTGTTTTACCGGCAAGGCCGGTAATAGGTTTTGTTTGGCAGCCTCGTGCAATTTCATCTACGCAAGCGAGATCATCTGCCGAAGGGCCACAAGTCAGCACAACCTGATAACCACGATGTTGCAACGCATCGATAACCATAGAAAATTTATCGTTATCCCAGCACTTAAATAGCTGTCGGGCTGTCGGCTGGATGACGACATAATGATCTTTCACGCCCAGTGCATCTAATTCCTGGCGCATTTTCTTCCAGCAATCATCAGAATAACTCATTGTTGTTTCAGTATAAAAATCGGTAATACCTAATGGCTCAAGGACCGACAAATTACGCTCAACAATATGTGTACCGTGTATAGGCGCTAAGTGTGTAAAGCTTTTTTTCCAAATGCCATGCTGCCGATGAGCATAAAGCTGCGATATTTTCATCCGTGCAGGTAAACAACGTACCAGCAGGGCCACCATCCACTGATCCGTAAGATTAATGACCAGGTCGTAATTATTCGCACGCAGAGTTTTTATCAGTGAAAGTGCATTTTTAATTTTATCGAATGTTCCCGCACCTTTATTGCTTATACCATAGAGTGCATTAATTTCTGGGTTTTCAGATAAAATCGGAATTGTATCCTGGTAAAGCAGCATATCGATTTTAGCATCGGGATAATTCTGCTTGAGTGTACTGATTACAGGAGTAGTTAATAACATATCTCCGTGATATCGCATCTTTATGACCAGGATTTTTCGAAATGGCTTTTCCACTAGCGACTCTTTTGTGTGATTGTCTGGTTAAGTTAAGCAGAAAAAAGCACGCTACCGCCCCAGGCTCAACAGCTACCCGAATACTGATAACGCACTTACTTTGACGCGCTAGTGTATCATTTCTTTCGCAGCAATCCGACCCGAATGATTTTTATACACAAAATATGATTTAATCATAAAAATCATATAGATAAAATTTTGCACACAGAGAATCCAGATATTGTCTATGTAAAGTTGCAATCCTGGCTGAAATTCAATGAATCGCATAAAAATACAAAAAAAATGAAGATTTAGCAGCAGATCAGCTCAAACAGAGACTATTTAAGTCAAAAACGGGAAAAGTAATGGTAAAGCCACAGCTAAATACATAGAATCCCCAGCACATCCATAAGTCAGCTATTTACTATGCTCGAATTGCTTTACACCGCCCTTCTCTACCTTATTCAGCCGCTGATCTGGATACGGCTCTGGGTGCGCGGACGTAAGGCTCCGGCCTATCGAAAACGCTGGGGTGAACGTTACGGTTTTTACCGCCATCCGCTAAAACCAGGCGGCATTATGCTGCACTCCGTCTCCGTCGGTGAAACGCTGGCGGCAATCCCGTTGGTGCGCGCGCTGCGTCATCGTTATCCTGATTTACCGATTACCGTAACAACCATGACGCCAACCGGTTCGGAGCGCGTACAATCGGCTTTCGGGAAGGATGTTCAGCACGTTTATCTGCCGTATGATCTGCCCGATGCACTCAACCGTTTCCTGAATAAAGTCGACCCTAAACTGGTGTTGATTATGGAAACCGAACTATGGCCTAACCTGATTGCGGCGCTACATAAACGTAAAATTCCGCTGGTGATCGCTAACGCGCGACTCTCTGCCCGCTCGGCCGCAGGTTATGCCAAACTGGGTAAATTCGTCCGCCGCTTGCTGCGTCGTATTACGCTGATTGCTGCGCAAAATGAAGAAGATGGTGCACGTTTTGTGGCGCTGGGCGCAAAAAATAACCAGGTAACCGTTACCGGTAGCCTGAAATTCGATATTTCTGTAACACCGCAGTTGGCTGCTAAAGCCGTGACGCTGCGCCGCCAGTGGGCACCACACCGCCCGGTATGGATTGCCACCAGCACTCACGAAGGCGAAGAGAGTGTGGTGATCGCCGCACATCAGGTATTGTTACAGCAATTCCCGAATTTATTGCTCATCCTGGTACCCCGTCATCCGGAACGCTTCCCGGATGCGATTAACCTTGTCCGCCAGGCTGGACTAAGCTATATCACACGCTCTTCAGGGGAAGTCCCCTCCACCAGCACGCAGGTTGTGGTTGGCGATACGATGGGCGAGTTGATGTTACTGTACGGCATTGCAGATCTCGCCTTTGTTGGCGGTTCACTGGTTGAACGTGGTGGGCATAATCCGCTGGAAGCTGCCGCACACGCTATTCCGGTATTGATGGGGCCGCATACTTTTAACTTTAAAGACATTTGCGCGCGGCTGGAGCAGGCAAGCGGGCTGATTACCGTTACCGATGCCACTACGCTTGCAAAAGAGGTTTCCTCTTTACTCACCGACGCCGATTACCGTAGTTTCTATGGCCGTCATGCCGTTGAAGTACTGTATCAAAACCAGGGCGCGCTACAGCGTCTGCTTCAACTGCTGGAACCTTACCTGCCACCGAAAACGCATTGAGGTTGTTATGCAAAAACGGGCGATTTATCCGGGTACTTTCGATCCCATTACCAATGGTCATATCGATATCGTGACGCGCGCCACGCAAATGTTCGATCACGTTATTCTGGCGATTGCCGCCAGCCCCAGTAAAAAACCGATGTTTACCCTGGAAGAGCGTGTGGAGCTGGCACAGCAGGCAACCGCGCATCTGGGGAACGTGGAAGTGGTCGGGTTTAGTGATTTGATGGCGAACTTCGCCCGCAATCAACACGCTACGGTGCTGATTCGTGGCCTGCGTGCGGTGGCGGATTTTGAATATGAAATGCAGCTGGCGCATATGAATCGCCACTTAATGCCGGAACTGGAAAGTGTGTTTCTGATGCCGTCGAAAGAGTGGTCGTTTATCTCTTCATCGTTGGTGAAAGAGGTGGCGCGCCATCAGGGCGATGTCACCCATTTCCTGCCGGAGAATGTCCATCAGGCGCTGATGGCGAAGTTAGCGTAGCGTTTATGCCGGATGGTATGCCATCCGGCGCGCATGAATTACTTCTGGCACTGCCGACAATAAAACGTTGCCCGCTGCGCATGTTTAGTCGCCACAATCGGCGTACCGCACACACGACACGGCTCGCCTTTTCGCCCGTAAACCTGCAATTCTTGAGCGAAATAGCCCGGTTTACCGTCGCTTTGCAGAAAATCTTTCAGCGTTGTACCGCCCTGCTCAATCGAACGCAGCAACACCGCTTTAATCACCCGAGCCAGCAATTCACACTCTGCCAGCGACAGTGATGACGCCAGCCGATCCGGATGGATCCCCGCCGCAAACAGAGATTCGCTGGCATAGATATTCCCTACCCCTACCACCAGCTTGTTATCCATCAGCCACGGTTTAATCGCCGTTTTTTTCTTCTCGCACTTCTGATGCAGGTACTCACCGTTGAAATCGTCGCTAAGCGGCTCCGGTCCAAGATGGGCCAGCACGTTGTGCCCTTCCAGCTCTTTGGTCCACAGCCAGGCACCAAAGCGGCGCGGATCGGTGTAGCGCAGCACTTTACCGTTGCTCATCACCAAATCAACATGGTCATGCTTTTCAGGGGGAAGTTCTTCTGGAAGGATGCGCAGGCTGCCAGACATCCCCAAATGAATGATAATCCAGCCCTCAGGCAGCTCCAGCAGCAGATATTTAGCCCGCCGCTGCACGCTAAGCACTGGTTGGTCGCTTAAACGGTAGATCTCTTCTGAAACCGGCCAGCGCAAGCGTCCGTTGCGCACCACCGCATGAAGAATGGTTGCACCAACGAGATGCGGTTCTATGCCGCGACGGCTGGTTTCAACTTCGGGTAATTCAGGCATAGCATCTCCAGGAATGAACAGATGCAGTCAATATGGGGGCAAGCAGATAACAAAAAACCCCGCCGGAGCGAGGTTTTTTGTTACATCAAAGCGAGAATTATTTGATTTTCGCTTCTTTGTAGATCACGTGCTGGCGAACAACTGGATCGAATTTTTTCAGTTCCAGTTTTTCCGGCTTAGTACGTTTGTTCTTCGTAGTGGTATAGAAGTGACCAGTACCAGCAGAAGAAACCAGCTTGATTTTCTCACGAATACCTTTAGCCATGATTTATTTCCTCTAAGTACTTAGTACTTTTCGCCACGGGCACGCAGTTCAGCCAGAACTGTATCGATGCCTTTTTTATCGATTACACGCATACCTTTAGCAGATACGCGCAGGGTGACAAAACGCTTCTCGCTCTCAACCCAGAAACGGTGAGAGTGCAGGTTCGGCAGGAAACGGCGTTTAGTCGCGTTCAGTGCGTGGGAACGGTTGTTACCGGTCACCGGACGCTTGCCAGTAACTTGGCAGACTCGGGACATGTCTATTCTCCAAAAATCAAATTAGCTCGAGCTTCGTATGGGGTATTGGCGCCTCGTCAGGCTTTACAGCCCGGTCATCGCAGTTCTATGTGAACTCTCGATTGCCAGGCCCAAATGCCAAACCCGAGATTCTCAAAGGTGGCGTAGTATACGCTGACTCAGCGATGTGCTCAAGTCCCGAACAGACAAAGATCCCGAAGGATCGCGCATAGCGGGTTAAATCCAGCCGCGTTCGGCAAAAGAAACATACTCTCCACGCCCAATCACGATATGGTCGAGCACGCGTAAATCCATGAACTGACAACTCTTTATTATCCGTTCAGTAATGAGTTTATCCGCTTTACTGGGTTCAGCACAACCCGAAGGGTGATTATGTGCAAGGATCAGCGCCGAGGCATTTATTTTTATCGCTTCGCGGATAATTTCCCGAGGATGGACTTCAACATGGTTTAGCGTGCCGGAAAAAAGACGGCTATGCGTTATAACCCGGTGTTGTGAGTCGAGAAAGATCACCATAAAGATCTCCCGCTCCTCCCCCGTGAGCTGGCTTTGTAAAAATTCCCGCGTCATCTCCGGGCTGAGTAAAGGGCTTTCTTCACGCATCCGCACGTTGTAGTAACGCCGCGCCAGTTCAGCAATCCCCTTTAACTGGGCAAATTTCGCCACGCCAATTCCATGAACACCACTAAATTGTTCATATTCAGAGGTTAACAACCCATAAAGAGAGCCGAAATTCTCCAGCATCTCTTTTGCCAGGGTTAATACATCTTTACCGCGCGTTCCGGTACGCAGAAATAGCGCCAGCAGCTCGACATCCGTTAAGGCGCTAATACCAAACTTCAGCATTTTTTCGCGCGGCATCAACAGCTGTGCATTGTTTTTCACCTTCACCTCCTTTGTGGTGCTCGCATCCTGTCATAGCCGTTCCGTTAAATCGACGGTCAGTTTTCAATCCTGGAAAGCGCCTCGCAAAGTGAATCTCAGGTGAAGGCACGACAACAAAAGTATTGTGATAAAATCGCCAACTTCTGGTGTCACCCTACAGGAAAAATCATCATGAGCCTGGCCGGTAAAAAAATCGTTCTCGGCGTTAGCGGCGGTATTGCTGCCTATAAAACCCCTGAACTGGTGCGTCGTTTGCGCGATCGCGGGGCCGACGTCCGCGTAGCCATGACCGAAGCGGCAAAAGCCTTTATCACCCCACTTAGCTTGCAGGCGGTTTCTGGTTATCCCGTTTCCGACAGTCTGCTGGACCCGGCAGCCGAAGCCGCTATGGGCCATATTGAGCTGGGTAAATGGGCTGATTTAGTGATTCTCGCCCCTGCCACGGCAGATTTGATTGCCCGTGTTGCTGCCGGAATGGCGAATGACCTGGTATCGACGATTTGTCTAGCTACACCTGCGCCTGTAGCCGTGCTCCCCGCCATGAACCAGCAGATGTACCGTGCCGCTGCCACGCAGCATAATTTAGAGGTGCTTGCCTCCCGTGGTTTGCTCATCTGGGGGCCAGACAGTGGCAGTCAGGCTTGTGGTGATATCGGCCCAGGGCGAATGCTCGATCCGTTAACCATTGTGGATATGGCGGTAGCGCATTTTTCGCCCGTCAACGACCTGAAACATCTGAACATTATGATTACCGCCGGTCCGACGCGTGAACCGCTCGATCCGGTGCGTTATATCTCTAATCACAGCTCCGGCAAGATGGGTTTTGCTATCGCTGCCGCCGCTGCCCGTCGTGGCGCGAACGTCACGCTGGTATCAGGTCCGGTTTCACTACCGACGCCACCGTTTGTTAAACGTGTTGATGTGATGACCGCGCTGGAAATGGAAGCCGCCGTGAATGCTTCTGTACAGCAGCAAAATATTTTTATCGGTTGCGCCGCCGTGGCGGATTATCGCGCAGCTACCGTGGCCCCAGAAAAAATCAAAAAGCAGGCCACGCAGGGTGATGAATTAACAATAAAAATGGTTAAAAACCCCGATATCGTCGCAGGCGTTGCCGCACTAAAAGACCATCGACCCTACGTCGTTGGATTTGCCGCCGAAACAAATAATGTGGAAGAATACGCCCGGCAAAAACGTATCCGTAAAAACCTTGATCTGATCTGCGCGAACGATGTTTCCCAGCCAACTCAAGGATTTAACAGCGACAACAACGCATTACACCTTTTCTGGCAGGACGGAGATAAAGTCTTACCGCTTGAGCGCAAAGAGCTCCTTGGCCAATTATTACTCGACGAGATCGTGACCCGTTATGATGAAAAAAATCGACGTTAAGATTCTGGACCCGCGCGTTGGGAAGGAATTTCCGCTCCCGACTTATGCCACCTCTGGCTCTGCCGGACTTGACCTGCGTGCCTGTCTCGACGACGCCGTAGAACTGGCTCCGGGTGACACTACGCTGGTTCCGACCGGGCTGGCGATTCATATTGCCGATCCTTCACTGGCGGCAATGATGCTGCCGCGCTCCGGATTGGGACATAAGCACGGTATCGTGCTTGGTAACCTGGTAGGATTGATCGATTCTGACTATCAGGGCCAGTTGATGATTTCCGTGTGGAACCGTGGTCAGGACAGCTTCACCATTCAACCTGGCGAACGCATCGCCCAGATGATTTTTGTTCCGGTAGTACAGGCTGAATTTAATCTGGTGGAAGATTTCGACGCCACCGACCGCGGTGAAGGCGGCTTTGGTCACTCTGGTCGTCAGTAACACATACGCATCCGAATAACGTCATAACATAGCCGCAAACATTTCGTTTGCGGTCATAGCGTGGGTGCCGCCTGGCAAGTGCTTATTTTCAGGGGTATTTTGTAACATGGCAGAAAAACAAACTGCGAAAAGGAACCGTCGCGAGGAAATACTTCAGTCTCTGGCGCTGATGCTGGAATCCAGCGATGGAAGCCAACGTATCACGACGGCAAAACTGGCCGCCTCTGTCGGCGTTTCCGAAGCGGCACTGTATCGCCACTTCCCCAGTAAGACCCGCATGTTCGATAGCCTGATTGAGTTTATCGAAGATAGCCTGATTACTCGCATCAATCTGATTCTGAAAGATGAGAAGGACACCACAGCGCGCCTGCGTCTGATTGTGTTGCTGCTTCTCGGTTTTGGTGAGCGTAATCCTGGCCTGACCCGCATCCTCACTGGTCATGCACTAATGTTTGAACAGGATCGCCTGCAAGGGCGCATCAACCAGCTGTTCGAGCGTATTGAAGCGCAGTTGCGTCAGGTATTGCGCGAAAAGAGAATGCGTGAGGGTGAAGGTTACACCACCGATGAAACCCTGCTGGCAAGCCAGATCCTGGCCTTCTGTGAAGGTATGCTGTCACGCTTTGTCCGCAGCGAGTTTAAATACCGCCCGACGGATGATTTTGACGCCCGCTGGCCGCTAATTGCCGCACAGTTGCAGTAATATGACGCCGGATGACTTTTCATCCGGCGAGTTTCTTTAAACGCCGAACTCTTCGCGATAGGCCTTAACCGCCGCCAGATGTTCCGCCATTTCCGGCTTCTCTTCCAGGTAAGCAATCAGGTCTTTCAGGGTGATGATAGAGATCACTTTGCAGTTGTAATCACGCTCAACTTCCTGAATTGCCGAAATCTCGCCGCGCCCCCGTTCCTGACGATCGAGCGAAATCAATACGCCAGCAAGCGTCGCGCCATTGGCCTGAATAATTTCCATCGACTCGCGAATCGCCGTTCCGGCGGTGATCACATCATCCACCAGCATTACGCGTCCTTGTAACGCGCTACCGACCAGATTGCCGCCTTCACCGTGGTCTTTTGCTTCTTTGCGGTTAAAGCAGTACGGCAGGTCCAGGTCATGATGCTCCGCCAGCGCCACGGCAGTTGTGGTGGCAATCGGGATCCCTTTGTAAGCAGGGCCAAACAGCAGATCGAACTCAATGCCGGAATCCACCAATGCTTCAGCGTAAAAACGGCCTAACAGTGCCAGATCGCGCCCGGTATTAAACAGCCCGGCGTTGAAGAAATAGGGGCTTTTGCGCCCGGATTTCAGCGTAAACTCGCCAAACTTTAACACCTGCTTGCTAAGCGCAAATTCAATAAACTGGCGCTGATATGGTTTCATGCCTTCGCTCCTCATCTTACTTTTCTACAGACAAAAAAAAGGCGACTCATCAGTCGCCTTAAAAATCAGTTTGCCAGCGCCGCCTTCTGCGTCGCTACAATGGATTCGATTCCCCCTCGGGCCAGCGCCAACAAGGTGAGAAGCTCTTCATGGGTGAACGGCTCGCCTTCTGCCGTCCCCTGCACTTCAATGATGCGCCCGTCTTCAGTCATCACCACGTTCATGTCCGTTTCAGCGGCAGAGTCTTCAACGTATTCCAGATCGCAAACCGCTTCGCCGTTCACAATCCCGACAGAAACTGCGGCTACCATCCCTTTCATCGGGTTGGTTTTCAGCTTGCCGTTTTCCACCAGCTTCTGTAGCGCATCTGCCAGCGCCACGCAGGCACCCGTAATCGAAGCGGTACGCGTGCCACCATCAGCCTGAAGCACGTCGCAGTCCAGCGTAATAGTGAACTCACCCAGCGCTTTCAAATCTACTGCCGCACGAAGAGCACGGGCGATCAGACGCTGGATTTCCATGGTGCGTCCACCCTGCTTACCTTTCGCCGCTTCACGCGCGTTACGGGTGTGGGTAGAACGTGGCAGCATGCCGTACTCTGCGGTGATCCAGCCCTGGCCCTGACCTTTCAGGAAGCGCGGCACGCCTTCTTCAATAGAGGCGGTACACAATACTTTGGTATCGCCAAATTCGACCAGCACCGAGCCTTCTGCATGTTTTGTATAGTTACGAGTCAGGGTAACGGGACGCACCTGATTATTGCTACGGCCTGCTGGACGCATATTGAAATCTCCGGCTTGAAACAAATGTGGCTGCGCATTATACGGACTTCCGGCGGTTATTCCTATCCTGACAAGGCATCGATGGCTATAATCCTTCCACCTCTCCTTTTATAAACAGGAACGTCTATGATCCGCAGTATGACCGCCTACGCCCGGCGTGAAATCAAGGGTGAATGGGGGAGCGCAACCTGGGAAATGCGCTCGGTAAACCAGCGTTATCTGGAAACTTACTTTCGTCTGCCGGAGCAGTTCCGTAGCCTTGAACCTGTCGTTCGCGAGCGTATTCGTTCTCGCCTGACGCGCGGTAAAGTGGAATGTACCCTGCGCTATGAACCAGATGTTAGCGCACAAGGTGAGCTGATCCTCAACGAAAAACTGGCTAAACAGCTGGTAACTGCCGCGAACTGGGTAAAAATGCAGAGTGACGAAGGGGAAATCAACCCGGTTGATATTCTACGCTGGCCGGGCGTGATGGCAGCCCAGGAGCAGGATCTCGACGCGATTGCCGCTGAAATTCTCGCGGCGTTGGATGGTACGCTGGACGACTTTATCGTCGCGCGCGAAACCGAAGGTCAGGCGCTGAAAGCATTGATCGAGCAGCGTCTGGAAGGCGTCACCGCCGAAGTGGTCAAAGTCCGCGCCCATATGCCGGAAATCCTGCAATGGCAGCGTGAGCGTCTGGTCGCGAAGCTGGAAGATGCTCAGGTTCAGTTGGAAAACAACCGTCTGGAGCAGGAGTTGGTTCTGCTGGCACAACGAATTGACGTTGCCGAAGAACTGGACCGCCTAGAAGCGCATGTCAAAGAGACCTACAACATTCTGAAGAAAAAAGAAGCCGTTGGTCGTCGTCTGGACTTTATGATGCAGGAGTTCAACCGCGAGTCGAACACTCTTGCGTCGAAATCTATCAATGCCGAAGTGACGAATTCTGCCATCGAGCTGAAAGTGTTGATTGAGCAGATGCGCGAGCAGATCCAGAACATTGAATAACTCGTAACGCCAATTCTTCCTTTTCAGCCTTCACAAATGCCGCCCACTCAAACAGAGCGGCATTTTTCCTCCCCGCAACATTCAATTCTGTTTTGCGTGCCTGCTCCAGATTTTGCGATGTTTTTTTGCCCAGCGCAGTGAGAACGTGAGATACTCACAACTGTATATAAACACAGTTGTAAACTTACTTTCCTTGCAATCGATATCACATGGAGTGGGCAATGAACGAACATCATCAACCTTTTGAAGAGATAAAGCTGATTAATGCAAACGGAGCAGAACAATGGTCAGCAAGACAACTTGGAAAACTACTGGGTTATTCAGAGTATCGTCACTTTATACCTGTATTAACGCGCGCCAAAGAAGCTTGTCTGAATAGTGGTCACACAATTGATGACCATTTCGAGGAGATCCTCGATATGGTCAAAATTGGCTCAAATGCCAAAAGAGCATTAATGCACATGGTCTGGCTCCCCGTTCATCTCAATAATCTCACATTCGAGTTTTCCGGCTGCAGAATTAAATGCATCCCGCAACTGTTCAATCATTCGTCCGTCAAACAATTTTCGGCGGTATTTTGTCGTAAAAATCAGATGCACAACAAGCTTACTGACACTATGCCGCTTACGGAGGAATCCCTCCAGTAATTCATCGTGATTACTCAATTGATATAGTCAATTAACCTTTTAAAATCAAAGCATTATATCAATGAGAGCTGACTATGTTAAGAGCCACGAAAGTACGCATATACCCGACACCAGAACAGGCAGAATTTCTCAATGCCCAGTTCGGCGCGGTGCGTTTTGCGTACAACAAAGCTCTGCACATTAAAAAACAGGCTTACCAGCGGCACGGGGTGAGTTTAAGTCCCCGTAAAGATCTGAAACCGCTATTGGCAGTTGCGAAGAAATCCCGTAAATACACATGGCTTAAAGAGTATGATTCCATAGCGTTACAGCAGGCAGTGATTAATCTCGATGTGGCTTTCTCCAACTTTTTCAATCCAAAACTAAGAGCGTGCTTCCCGTCGTTCAAAAGCAAGCACGGGAAGCAATCCAGCTATCATTGTGTTGGGGTTAAAGTGCTTGAAGGCGCAATCAAAATCCCGAAAATTGCACCGATTGAAGCGAGTTTACACCGTGAGATTACAGGCACGCTGAAAAGTATCACACTGAGCCGCAGCGCAACGGGGAAATACTATGCCTCAATACTCTGTGATGATGGTGCAGAAACGCCAGCGAAGCCAACCCTGATATCAGTGGTCACGGGGCTGGATATGGGATTATTGCATTACGCTATCAAATCAAACGGTGTGAAAATTCCGAATCCCCGTTATCTCATCAATGCCAGCCGCAACCTGCGACGTAAACAGAAATCCTTATCCCGTAAGAAAAAGGGCAGCGCGAACCGTCGTAAAGCCCTCATACAGCTTGCGGGTATACATGAGCGGGTAACCAATACCCGCGCTGATTTTCAGCATAAACTCTCCAGAACAATTGTTGACGAAAACCAAGCGGTAATTGTCGAGACGCTGAAAGCGGCAAACATGATGAAAAACCACTATCTGGCACGAGCTATCGGCGATGCAGGATGGGCAGGATTCATCACTAAACTGGAATACAAGGCCGCAGAGGAAGGCGTACATCTTGTTAAACTGGATCAGTGGTTTGCCAGTTCGAAAACCTGTCACTGCTGTGGTCACAAAATGCCAGAGATGCCGTTAAATAAACGCATCTGGCAATGTCCTGAATGCGGAGTTGAACATGATCGCGATATCAACGCGGCAATCAACATTGAACGCAAGGGCATACTGGAATTACAGGCGGCGGGTCTCGTCGTCTCTGCCCATGGAGGCCAGCGTAAATCCGTCACACAGACGGTTGCGGCCCAGGAAGTGGGAAGCCTCGCCCGACAGGGCGGGGAGTAGTCACATCAGAAAGCCATCCATCAGCGGAAGGGGCTGAAAAAGAGTCAGAAGATCCTGGATCATATGGGTTCAACAGAACTGGCGGCTAATCTCTTTCGAGCTACCCAAACAGAAGAAAAACTCAAGCGGGATGGCGTGAATTCAAAACAGCAAGCTAATACCACACACTTTGACGTGGGTAGCAAGGTGAGGCAAACCATTCAGGAACTTGGCGGAACCATGCCTGAGGAGTTGCCGACCTCGCAGGTCAGCATCAAGCAGTTGGAAAACAGTGTAAAAATTACAGAGAAGAAATAGCAGAAACTAAAAACTCTTTTTGTTGATTGAGATACCCGATGCGTAAGCCAAAGTCCAGGTGCGGTGAACACAATGGCTAACATTGCACCTTTCTTTTCCACCCCTCAGTTTTAACCTACTTTTTCTTATGTATTTTCTCAGACAAGAAGTCAGAAGAATGCATCTACGCTACAGAAAACAACGATTTCACATAACTAAAAATTATCAATTTCCTCTCACCTTAAAAAATCTCAATCGTGACAATGCGTACAAATCGCTACCCTGCCAGACATATTTTTAGGGAGATAACCATGCTGTTACACATTTTGTATTTGGTTGGCATTACTGCCGAAGCCATGACGGGGGCGCTGGCGGCCGGACGACGGCGCATGGATACATTTGGCGTAATTATTATTGCGACCGCCACGGCAATTGGCGGAGGGTCAGTGCGCGATATTCTGCTGGGCCACTATCCGCTCGGCTGGGTCAAACACCCGGAATATGTGATTATTGTCGCTACCGCCGCAGTACTCACCACTATCGTTGCTCCTGTAATGCCTTACCTGCGCAAAGTGTTTCTGGTGCTCGATGCGCTCGGACTGGTGGTCTTTTCTATCATTGGCGCACAGGTTGCACTGGATATGGGACACGGCCCGATCATTGCCGTTGTCGCAGCTGTGACGACCGGCGTATTTGGCGGCGTTTTGCGCGATATGTTCTGTAAACGCATCCCGCTGGTATTCCAGAAAGAATTGTATGCCGGTGTCTCATTTGCCTCCGCCGTGCTGTACATCGCGCTGCAACACTATGTTTCTAATCATGATGTGGTAATTATCTCCACCCTGGTATTCGGCTTTTTTGCCCGTTTACTGGCGCTACGCCTTAAGCTGGGATTACCGGTCTTTTACTACAGCCACGAAGGACACTAAGGTTCAAAACCTGTGATCTGCTGGGCAGCCAGCCAACTGCCCAGCTTCTTGATTTGCGCATTTTCCTTCCATTCAATAACCTGTCTGGCGCGCCCCGATCCAGTCCCCGGCAGCTGCTGCCAGAACTGCTCCGTGCTCAATAAAAGTTGCGACCAGGACCGTTCATCACTGGCATTAAGCGCCACCCGGGTTAGCGGTATTCCCATTGCCATCACCCAGCGAGTAAAAGGCTGCTTACGAGCCAGATTAAACTGATGCCATAACTGCGCACTTTTACTTTTCGCGATCCCCGGCGTGTTCTGTAATTGCTCTGGCGTTAATAAAAGCCAGGAAAAGATATGCTCAAAGCGATGAGTCTGATGCAGCGCGCGCCAGCCGGCCTCACCAATGCCATCCAGCCCAAGAACCTGTTTTGACCCCAGCCAGACTAAGCGTGAAATGAACTGTTCCTGACAAACATCAGAAGCAAAGTAGCAGGTCAACGAGTTAAAGCGGTTTTCTGGCGGTGTCGGTTTTGTGCGTTCTGCACCGCGCCACACCACATCATCAATGCGAGGAATACCCTGACCGGCAAGGCTGACGAGGATCTGATCACCAGGCGCAATATCCCACTCCTGCCAGCGCCTGACGGAACCAATATTCACCCGCTGGACTTTTTTATCATCAAGCATGACAGGTGCGAGTGCCGCAACCACCGATATTTTACCGCTCTTACCCACCGCAAACTGAATCGCCTTCACTTCGGCAACCTGAGCTACCGGTTGATATTTCCAGCCCACCAACCATTCTGCCTGGCCTGGTAGCCAATGGCGGGATTCGGGTTCTTTCGCCGCTCGCACAACCACGCCATCGGTGACGAAGGGTAATTTCGCTTTCCACCACGCATTGCGTACGCGCGCAACTTCATCAGCATTTTTCACCGCACGGGTATACGTCTGCGTTAGAGTAAAACCAGCGGTAGCCAGCTCTTTTAAACGATCGGTCATTAACTGCGGTCCATCCGGCCATGCCCAGACAAAAACGCCCAGAGAATTCAGCGTGTCGCTATCGTCCTGGCGCATCATCAGACCAGCAACTTTTGCGCGGGCATTTATTCCCCCCATTTGTTGTTGGATATGCCCCTCGCGTTTGAGAAATATTTCCCCCTGAAGCGTACTGTTGGCTAAAGGCCCGCTAACGGTTTGCGGCACAGCGGAAATTAAGCGAACTTTCTGCGTCCAGTCCTCGCCTTTCAGGCCATTGCCGCGACTGATTGCTTTGTTCAGTTTCCCGTCCCGATAAACCAGGGTTACCGCAACGCCATCAACTTTTGGCTGCACCCAAAGATCGCTACGTTCGCGCATCCACAGACTTAATGCGATTTCATCCGCCATTTTGCGTACACCCGTATGTGCAACCGGATGTATAACCGCACCGTTTAAAGGCGGCATCATCACATCGCGGGTCTCGTTCCCAAAACAGCGTTGCCACTGCGTAAGACGGGCGCTTAACTGATCGTAAACACCGTCTTCAACCTCACTTTTCCCTTCCTTCCAGTAGTCATCGTCCCACTGTTTTATTTGCTGTTGCAGGCGGGAAATTTCTTCCTGTGCTCTGGCTGGCGACCAGGCCGGACAGACCGCCCACGCCGATGATTGCCAGCACAAGATACTTATTAATATCGCCATCCATACTTTCATCATCACCTCCGCTGTAGATAGTCAGGCAGATATACAACGTGATGAAAGCAAAGCCGAGTGGCAAAAACGGAGTCTGCGAGGACGCTTCCTGAGAATCGTCTTTATTGCAGTGAATGACAGGCAAATGCGGAAGTAGCTACGCAAAACACAACAACTTTGCGCAAAAAGTGTGAGCAAGGGCTACGTCACATGCCCGCGCCGTGTATAATAAGCTCGTATGTAGGCTTTATTTCGCTAATCACATACGAAAGATACTCATGGCTCAAGGCACGCTTTATATTGTTTCTGCCCCCAGTGGCGCGGGTAAATCCAGCCTGATTCAGGCTTTATTAAAAACCCAACCGTTGTATGACACCCAGGTTTCTGTTTCACACACCACACGCCAACCGCGTCCTGGTGAAGTCCACGGTGAACATTATTTCTTTGTTAATCATGATGAATTTAAAGAAATGATTAGCAGAGATGCGTTCCTCGAACACGCAGAAGTTTTTGGTAATTACTATGGCACTTCGCGTGAGGCCATTGAGCAAGTACTGGCGACCGGTGTCGATGTTTTTCTCGATATCGACTGGCAGGGCGCGCAGCAAATTCGCCAGAAGATGCCGCACGCGCGGAGTATCTTTATTTTACCGCCGTCCAAAATTGAACTGGACCGCCGTCTACGCGGTCGCGGTCAGGACAGCGAAGAGGTCATTGCAAAGCGTATGGCGCAAGCTGTTGCAGAAATGAGCCATTACGCCGAATATGATTACCTGATTGTGAATGATGACTTCGATACCGCGTTGACCGATTTGAAGACCATTATTCGCGCCGAACGTCTGCGCATGAGCCGCCAAAAGCAGCGTCATGACGCTTTAATCAGCAAATTGTTGGCAGACTGAACCTGATTTCAGTATCATGCCCAGTCATTTCTTCACCTGTGGAGCTTTTTAAGTATGGCACGCGTAACTGTTCAGGACGCTGTAGAGAAAATTGGTAACCGTTTTGACCTGGTACTGGTCGCCGCGCGTCGCGCTCGTCAGATGCAGGTAGGCGGAAAGGATCCGCTGGTACCGGAAGAAAACGATAAAACCACTGTAATCGCGCTGCGCGAAATCGAAGAAGGTCTGATCAACAACCAGATCCTCGACGTTCGCGAACGCCAGGAACAGCAAGAGCAGGAAGCCGCTGAATTACAAGCCGTTACCGCTATTGCTGAAGGTCGTCGTTAATCACAAAGCGGGTCGCCCTTGTATCTGTTTGAAAGCCTGAATCAACTGATTCAAACCTACCTGCCGGAAGACCAAATCAAGCGTCTGCGGCAGGCGTATCTCGTTGCACGTGATGCTCACGAGGGGCAAACACGTTCAAGCGGTGAACCCTATATCACGCACCCGGTGGCGGTTGCCTGCATTCTGGCCGAGATGAAACTCGACTATGAAACGCTAATGGCGGCGCTGCTGCATGACGTGATTGAAGATACTCCCGCCACCTACCAGGACATGGAACAGCTTTTTGGTAAAAGCGTCGCCGAGCTGGTAGAGGGGGTGTCGAAACTTGATAAGCTCAAGTTCCGCGATAAGAAAGAGGCGCAGGCCGAAAACTTTCGCAAGATGATTATGGCGATGGTGCAGGATATCCGCGTCATTCTCATCAAACTTGCCGACCGTACCCACAACATGCGCACGCTGGGCTCACTTCGCCCGGACAAACGTCGCCGCATCGCCCGTGAAACACTCGAAATTTACAGCCCGCTGGCGCACCGTTTAGGTATCCACCACATTAAAACCGAACTCGAAGAGCTGGGTTTTGAGGCGCTGTATCCCAACCGTTATCGCGTAATCAAAGAAGTGGTGAAAGCCGCGCGCGGCAACCGTAAAGAGATGATCCAGAAGATTCTTTCTGAAATCGAAGGGCGTTTGCAGGAAGCGGGAATACCGTGCCGCGTCAGTGGTCGCGAAAAGCATCTTTATTCGATCTACTGCAAAATGGTGCTCAAAGAGCAGCGTTTTCACTCAATCATGGACATCTACGCCTTCCGCGTGATCGTCAATGATTCCGACACCTGTTATCGCGTGCTCGGGCAAATGCATAGCCTGTACAAGCCGCGTCCGGGTCGCGTGAAAGACTACATCGCCATTCCAAAAGCGAACGGCTATCAGTCTTTGCACACCTCGATGATTGGCCCGCACGGCGTGCCGGTTGAGGTCCAGATCCGTACCGAAGATATGGATCAGATGGCAGAGATGGGTGTTGCCGCGCACTGGGCTTATAAAGAGCACGGCGAAACCAGTACTACCGCACAAATCCGCGCCCAGCGCTGGATGCAAAGCCTGCTGGAGCTGCAACAGAGTGCCGGTAGCTCGTTTGAATTTATCGAGAGCGTTAAATCCGATCTCTTCCCGGATGAAATTTACGTTTTCACACCGGAAGGGCGCATTGTAGAGCTGCCTGCCGGTGCAACGCCCGTCGACTTCGCTTATGCGGTGCATACCGATATCGGTCATGCCTGCGTGGGCGCACGCGTCGACCGCCAGCCTTACCCGCTGTCGCAGCCGCTTACCAGCGGTCAAACCGTTGAAATTATTACCGCACCTGGCGCTCGCCCGAATGCCGCGTGGCTGAACTTTGTCGTTAGCTCGAAAGCGCGCGCCAAAATTCGTCAATTGCTGAAAAACCTCAAGCGTGATGATTCTGTAAGCCTGGGCCGTCGTCTGCTCAACCATGCGTTGGGTGGCAGCCGCAAGCTCAATGAAATCCCGCAGGAAAATATTCAGCGCGAGCTGGACCGCATGAAGCTGGCAACGCTTGACGATCTGCTGGCTGAAATCGGCCTTGGTAACGCAATGAGCGTGGTGGTCGCGAAAAATCTGCAACATGGGGACGCCTCCATTCCACCGGCAACCCAAAGTCACGGACATCTGCCCATTAAAGGTGCCGATGGCGTGCTGATCACCTTTGCGAAATGCTGCCGCCCTATTCCTGGCGACCCGATTATCGCCCACGTCAGCCCCGGTAAAGGTCTGGTGATCCACCATGAATCCTGCCGTAACATCCGTGGCTACCAGAAAGAGCCAGAGAAGTTTATGGCTGTGGAATGGGATAAAGAGACGGCGCAGGAGTTCATCACCGAAATCAAGGTGGAGATGTTCAATCATCAGGGCGCGCTGGCAAACCTGACAGCGGCAATTAACACCACCACCTCGAATATTCAAAGTTTGAATACGGAAGAGAAAGATGGTCGCGTCTACAGCGCCTTTATTCGTCTGACCGCCCGTGACCGTGTGCATCTGGCGAATATCATGCGCAAAATCCGCGTGATGCCAGACGTGATTAAAGTCACCCGAAACCGAAATTAATGTTTTATGAACCCAACACGTTATGCACGCATCTGCGAAATGCTCGCCAGGCGGCAGCCTGATCTGACCGTCTGCATGGAGCAGGTCCACAAACCTCATAACGTTTCTGCGATTATTCGTACTGCAGATGCCGTTGGCGTACATGAAGTTCATGCTGTCTGGCCTGGTTGCCGGATGCGCACCATGGCTTCGGCAGCTGCGGGTAGTAACAGCTGGGTACAGGTGAAAACGCACCGCACCATTGGCGATGCCGTCGCTCATCTGAAAGGCCAGGGCATGCAGATTCTGGCAACCCATCTTTCTGATAACGCTGTCGATTTCCGCGAAATTGATTACACTCGCCCAACCTGTATTTTGATGGGACAGGAGAAAACAGGCATCACGCAGGAAGCGTTGGCCCTGGCGGATCGGGACATCATCATTCCGATGATTGGCATGGTGCAATCGCTGAATGTTTCCGTTGCCTCAGCCCTCATTCTTTACGAAGCCCAGCGTCAGCGGCAAAATGCAGGCATGTACCTGCGTGAAAACAGCATGTTGCCGGAAGCAGAGCAACAACGCCTGTTGTTTGAAGGCGGCTATCCGGTGCTGGCGAAAGTCGCAAAACGCAAAGGCCTGCCTTATCCCCACGTCAATCAGCAAGGCGAGATCGAAGCTGATGCCGACTGGTGGGCTACTATGCAGGCTGCAGGGTAAGTGCCATGAAAGGTCGCCTGTTAGATGCTGTCCCACTCAGTTCCCTAACGGGCGTTGGCGCAGCACTTAGTAACAAACTGGCGAAAATCAACCTGCATACCGTGCAGGATCTACTCTTACACCTTCCCCTGCGCTACGAAGATCGCACCCATCTCTACCCCATCGGAGAACTACTGCCGGGTGTTTATGCCACGGTGGAAGGCGAAGTGCTGAACTGCAATATCTCCTTCGGCGGTCGGCGGATGATGACCTGCCAGATCAGCGACGGTTCCGGCATTCTCACCATGCGCTTTTTCAATTTCAGCGCGGCAATGAAAAATAGCCTGGCGACGGGCCGCCGTGTACTGGCTTATGGCGAAGCAAAGCGCGGTAAATATGGTGCGGAGATGATCCACCCGGAATACCGCGTGCAGGGCGATCTCAGCACGCCAGAATTACAGGAAACGCTCACGCCGGTTTACCCAACTACGGAAGGCGTAAAGCAGGCCACGCTGCGTAAATTAACCGATCAGGCGCTGGATCTGCTCGACACCTGCGCCATTGAAGAACTCCTGCCGCCGGAACTGTCACAAGGAATGATGACGCTACCGGAAGCGTTGCGCACTTTGCACCGCCCGCCGCCGACGCTACAGCTTAGCGATCTCGAAACCGGGCAGCATCCAGCACAACGCCGTCTGATTCTGGAAGAACTGCTTGCGCACAACCTCAGCATGTTGGCGTTACGCGCTGGTGCACAACGTTTCCATGCCCAGCCGCTTAGCGCCAATGACGCGCTGAAAAATAAACTCCTCGCAGCCTTACCGTTCAAGCCAACGGGCGCACAGGCACGCGTGGTGGCGGAGATCGAGCGCGATATGGCGCTGGATGCGCCGATGATGCGCCTGGTACAGGGCGATGTAGGTTCCGGTAAAACGCTGGTCGCTGCCCTCGCCGCGCTGCGTGCGATTGCCCACGGCAAACAGGTGGCATTGATGGCACCAACCGAATTACTCGCCGAACAGCACGCCAATAACTTCCGTAACTGGTTTGCACCGCTCGGTATCGAAGTGGGCTGGCTCGCCGGTAAGCAGAAAGGTAAAGCGCGGCTGGCACAGCAGGAAGCCATCGCCAGCGGTCAGGTGCAGATGATTGTCGGAACACACGCCATCTTCCAGGAACAGGTGCAGTTTAACGGCCTGGCGCTGGTGATTATCGACGAACAGCATCGCTTTGGCGTGCATCAGCGTCTGGCATTGTGGGAGAAAGGCCAGCAGCAAGGCTTCCATCCGCATCAGTTGATCATGACCGCCACGCCGATCCCCCGCACGCTGGCGATGACTGCGTATGCTGATCTCGACACCTCGGTCATTGATGAACTGCCGCCAGGCCGCACGCCAGTGACTACGGTCGCTATTCCTGATACTCGCCGTACCGACATCATTGACCGCGTGCGCCACGCCTGCATGACTGGAGGTTGTCAGGCGTACTGGGTTTGTACGTTGATTGAAGAGTCAGAGTTACTGGAAGCGCAGGCGGCGGAAGCTACCTGGGAAGAGTTGAAACTGGCGTTGCCGGAACTGAACGTCGGCCTGGTACACGGGCGGATGAAACCTGCCGAGAAACAGGCGGTGATGGCGTCGTTTAAACAAGGTGAACTACACCTGCTGGTTGCCACTACCGTTATTGAAGTCGGTGTTGATGTGCCTAACGCCAGTCTGATGATTATCGAAAACCCTGAGCGTCTGGGTCTGGCGCAGTTACACCAGCTTCGCGGGCGTGTAGGTCGTGGTGCGGTGGCTTCTCACTGCGTGCTGCTCTACAAAACGCCGCTCTCCAAAACCGCGCAAATTCGGCTGCAAGTGCTGCGCGACAGCAACGACGGTTTTGTGATTGCACAGAAAGACTTAGAGATTCGCGGACCGGGTGAACTGTTAGGTACGCGTCAGACGGGTAATGCTGAGTTTAAAGTGGCGGATTTACTGCGCGACCAGGCGATGATCCCGGAAGTTCAGCGCCTGGCGCGACATATTCACGAACGTTACCCACAACAAGCAAAAGCCCTGATAGAACGCTGGATGCCGGAGACGGAACGTTACTCGAATGCGTAAAAGGCGGCGGTGAGAAGACCGCCGCTTCATCGGTTAACCGGCAAAAATCGGCAACATTAAATACAGCTTAATCACCAGCGCGTTAACGATATCAATAAAGAACGCACCGACCATCGGCACGACCAGGAACGCCATGTGCGACGGGCCAAAACGTTCAGTGATCGCCTGCATGTTGGCGATTGCCGTTGGCGTTGCACCGAGGCCAAAACCACAATGACCCGCAGCCAGCACCGCCGCATCGTAGTTTTTGCCCATCATGCGCCAGGTAACGAAGATGGCATACAACGCCATGAAGATGGTCTGTACCACCAGAATCGCCAGCATCGGCAGCGCCAGCGAAGCCAGCTCCCACAGTTTCAGCCCCATCAGCGCCATCGCCAGGAACAAAGACAGGCTTACGTTACCCAGCACGGATACCGCACGCTCAAAGACGCGGTAAAAGCCCATCATTGACAGACCGTTGCTCAGAATCACGCCAACAAACAGTACACAGACGAAGGTCGGCAGTTCAAAAGCAGTGCCAGCCAAAAGTTGCGCAACAATTTTCCCCACCGTCAGGCAGATAGCAATCAGCGCGATAGTTTCAATCAGCACCAGCGAGGTGATCATGCGGCCCACATCCGGCTTTTCGAACGCCGTCGGGACTTCCTGGTCATCCGGAATACCGTTCGGCGTGGTGGAGTGTTTCACCAGATAGCGCGCTACCGGACCGCCAATCAAGCCGCCCAGCACCAGACCAAACGTCGCACAGGCCATCGCCACTTCCGTCGCATTGGTGAAGCCATAGCGTTCAATGAACAATTTACTCCACGCAGCGCCCGTACCGTGACCGCCGGAAAGCGTAATAGAACCGGCCAACAGCCCCATCAGCGGATCAAGCCCTAACAGGCTAGCCATACCAATGCCAATGGCATTTTGCATCACCAACAGACCAACAACCACAATCAAGAAGATGCCAACCACACGCCCACCGGCACGCAAACTGGCAATGTTGGCGTTCAGGCCAATGGTGGCGAAGAATGCCAGCATTAACGGATCGCGCAGGGACATATCAAAGTTGACTTCCCAGCCCATGCTTTTTTTCAGTACCAGTAGCGCCAGCGCCACCAACAAACCACCCGCAACAGGTTCCGGTATGGTGTATTTCTTCAAAAAGGAGACGGAATGGACCAACTTACGCCCGAGCAGCAACGTCAGCGTTGCGGCAACAAGCGTTGCTAAAGTATCGAGATGAAACATAGTTACTCCTTTGTATCCGCATCACTCTTTCATACTCGTCATACTTCATCGCGCAGTGGCAACTTATGAACTATGACGGGTATCGAGTTATGCTTTCCTGGGTCAAATTCTCAGCTGTTAATGAACAAATGGCATGGATTTTAAGCAGAAAAATACCAAAAGTTATATAAAAAAGTGCATTTATCTCATTTAAATATTTAGATGAGGATGTGGCAAACGTTTGCTTTTCTCTTTCGGTCAGCTAAAATGCCCGCTTTGCTACCACGGGATTGTTTTCGATGTCTGTTTCCACCCTCGAGTCAGAAAATGCGCAACCGGTTGCGCAGACTCAAAACAGCGAACTGATTTACCGTCTTGAAGATCGTCCGCCGCTTCCTCAAACCCTGTTTGCCGCCTGTCAGCATTTGCTGGCGATGTTCGTTGCGGTGATCACGCCAGCGCTATTAATCTGCCAGGCGCTGGGTTTACCGGCACAAGACACGCAACACATTATTAGTATGTCGCTGTTTGCCTCCGGTGTGGCATCGATTATTCAAATTAAGGCCTGGGGTCCGGTTGGCTCCGGGCTGTTGTCTATTCAGGGCACCAGCTTCAACTTTGTTGCCCCGCTGATTATGGGCGGTACCGCGCTGAAAACCGGTGGTGCTGATGTTCCTACCATGATGGCGGCTTTGTTCGGCACGTTGATGCTGGCAAGTTGCACTGAGATGGTGATCTCCCGCGTTCTGCATCTGGCGCGCCGCATTATTACGCCGCTAGTTTCTGGCGTTGTGGTGATGATTATCGGCCTGTCGCTAATTCAGGTTGGGTTAACGTCCATTGGCGGCGGTTACGCAGCCATGAGCGATAACACCTTCGGCGCACCGAAAAATCTGCTGCTGGCGGGCGTGGTCTTAGCCTTAATTATCCTGCTTAACCGTCAGCGTAACCCATATTTGCGCGTGGCCTCACTGGTGATTGCGATGGCGGCCGGATATGCGCTGGCGTGGTTTATGGGCATGTTGCCAGAAAGCAACGAACCGATGACGCAAGAACTGATTATGGTACCAACGCCGCTCTATTACGGTCTTGGCATCGAATGGAGTCTGCTGCTACCCCTGATGCTGGTCTTTATGATCACTTCACTGGAAACCATTGGCGATATCACGGCGACCTCTGACGTTTCCGAACAGCCAGTGTCCGGTCCGCTGTACATGAAACGCCTGAAAGGCGGCGTGCTAGCAAACGGCCTGAACTCGTTTGTTTCGGCGGTGTTTAACACCTTCCCGAACTCCTGCTTCGGGCAGAACAACGGAGTGATCCAGTTGACCGGGGTTGCCAGCCGCTATGTCGGTTTTGTCGTCGCGCTGATGTTGATCGTGCTGGGTCTGTTCCCGGCAGTGAGCGGTTTTGTACAACATATTCCAGAACCGGTTCTGGGCGGCGCAACGCTTGTAATGTTTGGCACCATCGCCGCCTCCGGTGTGCGCATTGTGTCTCGTGAGCCGCTGAACCGTCGGGCGATTCTGATTATCGCGCTGTCGCTGGCGGGCGGGCTGGGCGTGTCTCAGCAGCCGCTGATTTTGCAGTTTGCCCCTGAATGGCTGAAAAACCTGCTCTCCTCCGGGATCGCCGCGGGCGGTATTACTGCCATCGTGCTGAATCTGATTTTCCCACCAGAAAAACAGTAATTCACTGGCGGCGGTAAGATAATTACCGCCGCAGTCTCACCTCTTTCACCATTCCCGCCTTGAGGATTGCGCGTAAATCGTGCATAACTCCCTTATGTGCATTTCACGGGATGGAAGACCATGAAATTTATTGGGAAGCTGCTTCTCTACATTCTCATCGCTCTGTTAGTGGTGATCGCTGGCCTCTATTTTCTTCTGCAAACCCGCTGGGGAGCAGAACATATCAGCGCATGGGTTTCCGAAAATAGTGACTATCATCTGGCCTTCGGGGCGATGGATCACCGTTTTTCCGCGCCATCTCATATCGTGCTGGAGAACGTCACGTTTGGTCGTGATGGTCAGCCCGCGACCCTGGTGGCCAAAAGTGTCGACATTGCGCTAAGCAGTCGCCAACTGACCGAACCACGCCATGTCGATACCATCCTGCTGGAAAACGGGACGCTGAATCTCACCGACCAGACCGCGCCGCTACCGTTCAAAGCCGATCGTCTGCAACTGCGTGATATGGCGTTTAATAGCCCGAATAGCGAATGGAAACTGAGCGCGCAGCGGGTAAATGGCGGCGTGGTTCCGTGGTCACCAGAAGCCGGTAAAGTGCTGGGTACGAAGGCGCAGATTCAGTTTAGTGCCGGATCGCTTTCGCTCAATGATGTTCCTGCCACCAATGTACTGATTGAAGGCAGTATTGATAACGATCGCGTTACGCTGACTAACCTGGGTGCCGACATCGCCCGCGGGACATTAACCGGAAACGCGCAGCGTAACGCCGACGGCAGCTGGCAAGTGGAAAATCTGCGCATGGCGGATATCCGTCTACAAAGCGAAAAATCGCTAACCGACTTCTTTGCGCCATTACGCTCTGTCCCGTCGTTGCAGATTGGTCGCCTGGAAGTCATCGACGCTCGCCTGCAAGGTCCGGACTGGGCGGTGACCGACCTCGATCTCAGCTTGCGCAACATGACCTTCAGTAAAGATGACTGGCAGACACAGGAAGGCAAACTGTCGATGAACGCTAGCGAGTTCATTTATGGTTCGCTGCATTTATTTGACCCGATTATAAACGCGGAATTTTCCCCGCAGGGCGTAGCGCTGCGCCAGTTCACCAGCCGCTGGGAAGGGGGCATGGTCAGAACGTCCGGAAACTGGCTGCGCAACGGGAAAACGTTGATCCTTGATGATGCGGCAATTGCCGGACTGGAATATACCTTGCCAAAAAACTGGCAACAGTTGTGGATGGAAACGACACCGGGTTGGTTAAACAGCCTGCAACTGAAGAGATTTAGCGCCAGCCGCAATCTGATCATTGATATCGACCCTGACTTCCCGTGGCAGCTCACCGCGCTCGATGGTTACGGTGCCAACCTGACGCTGGTTACCGATCATAAATGGGGCGTCTGGAGTGGTTCGGCGAATCTGAATGCCGCCGCCGCGACATTCAATCGTGTTGATGTTCGTCGCCCGTCGCTGGCGCTGACCGCCAACAGCAGCACGGTGAATATCAGCGAACTGAGTGCATTTACTGAAAAAGGCATTCTGGAAGCCACCGCCAGTGTTTCACAGACGCCACAACGTCAGACCCATATCAGCCTGAATGGACGCGGTGTGCCGGTGAATATTTTGCAACAGTGGGGATGGCCTGAATTACCGTTGACTGGCGACGGCAATATTCAGCTTACCGCCAGCGGCGATATTCAGGCCAATATCCCGCTGAAACCTACGGTTAGCGGGCAATTGCATGCTGTGAACGCCACAAAGCAGCAAGTGACTCAAACCATGAATGCAGGTGTCGTTTCCAGTGGCGAAGTTACGTCGACGGAGCCTGTGCAGTAAAAATCAATCTCGCCGGGTACGATTGAGACGTACCCGGCATTCTTCAATAGATTACAACGTAATTGTCAGCGCATTCCCTTGAGGCGTCACCACCAGCCCCTGCTCACTTTCAGCCTGCGAACCGCCTTGCAGACCATTTACTTTCACAACATTGCGCAAGCACAGCGTCCAGTTCCTCGCCTCGCCCGCACCAGTCACAGTAATTGTGTTGCCAGAACGCGCCGCTTTCAGGGTGAAAAGAACGGAACCATCGGCAGCGGGCACTTCACAGACGGCTTCATGCCCGTCTTGCAGATTAAAGAGCTGGAATGCCGTGCCTTCGTGCCACGCGTAATCGGGACGTTGATCGTTGTTGCCCAGCGCCAGTAGGGTGTTATCACGCACATAAACAGGCAGACTCAGGAAGCCGTGCTGCTGTTTATGCCAGCGACTACCATCGAGTTCATCGTTGTGCCACAGATGTGTCCAGCGACCTTCCGGCAAGTAGAACTGCACATCGCCCGCTTCACTGAACACCGGAGCAACCATCACGTTGTCGCCTAACATGTATTGACGGTCAAGGTAATCACAAGCCGGATCGTCCGGGAACTCCATCATCATGGCCCGCATCATCGGCGTACCCCGCGCGTTCGCACGAGCAGCTTCACGATACAGATACGGCATCATGCGGCATTTCAGTTGCGTGAAGAAGCGCACCACATCACAGGACTCATCATCGTAGGCCCACGGCACACGATAAGATTTGCTGCCATGTAAACGGCTATGGCTGGAGAGCAAACCAAACGCGCACCAGCGTTTGTAAACGTGCGCCGGAGCGGTATTCTCAAAGCCGCCGATATCGTGGCTCCAGAAACCAAAACCTGAAAGGCCAATAGACAAACCACCGCGCAGGCTTTCCGCCATTGATTCGTAGTTAGCGTAACAGTCACCACCCCAGTGTACCGGGAATTTCTGCGCACCAACGGAGGCCGAGCGAGCAAACAAGACGGCTTCTTCCTCGCCAACGGTGTCCTTGAGCACGTTCCACACCAGTTCGTTGTAGATGTACGCATAATGGTTATGCATTTTCTGCGGATCGGAACCGTCAAACCACTGAACATCGATTGGAATACGTTCGCCAAAGTCGGTCTTAAAGCAATCAACGCCCATCGCGACCAGACCTTTCAGTTTGTCGGCGTACCATTTGCAGGCATCCGGATTGGTAAAGTCATAAATCGCCAGACCTGGCTGCCATTTATCCCACTGCCATAACGAACCGTCCGGGCGTTTGAGTAAATAGCCTTTCTCTTGTAACTCTTTAAAGACAGGGGATTTTTGCCCGATATAGGGGTTAATCCAGACGCAGATTTTTAGCCCTTTAGCTTTCAGGCGGCGGATCATCCCTTCCGGGTCCGGGAAAGTCAGCGGGTCCCACTCAAAATCGCACCACTGGAAGGCTTTCATCCAGAAACAGTCAAAGTGAAAAACATGCAGTGGCAGATTGCGTCCCGCCATACCATCGATAAAGCTGTTTACCGTCGCTTCGTCGTAGTTGGTGGTAAATGAAGTGGTTAGCCACAGGCCGAAGGACCACGCGGGCGGCAGCACCGGACGACCAGTAAAACGGGTATAACGATCAAGTACCGCTTTCGGCGTCGGGCCGTCGATAACAAAGTATTCGAGATATTCACTCTCAACGCTGAACTGCACTTTGGAGACTTTCTCCGATCCCACTTCAAAAGAGACGCATTGAGGATGATTGACCAGTACCCCATAGCCACGGTTAGTCATATAGAACGGGATATTTTTATACGCCTGTTCAGTACTTGTGCCGCCGTCCCGGTTCCAGGTCTCTACCGTCTGGCCATTGCGCACCAGGGCAGTAAAGCGCTCTCCCAGACCGTAAACTGTTTCGCCAACGCCAAGATCCAGCCGCTCAAACATATAATTTCGTTGATTATTCGTGTCCTGCACGTAGCCATTATTTTTCACCTGACTACCGGTAATACGTTCGCCGTTGCGCAGAAAATCCAGTGACCAGAACTCACCTTTGCTGACACGCGCGCTTAAGTTGCCACTTTTAAACTCAGCGTAACGTTCTGTGTTTTCGATTGTGACCTTCACGTCCTGCAAAATATTGAGCGGATAATGAGGACCGTTATTCAGCGCCCCCTGAAAATGCTCAATCCGTACACCGACAATACCTTCCTGTGGGGAGAAAAAGCGCAGCGTAAATAAAGGCGTATCAAGCTGCCAGGTTCGTTCACGCACATCACGGGGGGCAGCATAGACCACCATTTCATTACCCTGCTGTTCAACCTCGAACACCTGAAGCGGGTGAATCAAATTGAGGCCAGGTTGAATCAACCAGTTTCCGTCGCTAATTTTCATTGCCGTTCCTTAGTTCTGCACTTCTTGAGAGGTGAATTGTTGCTGGCAACGGCGTTTGCCCTGGGCCAGCTGTTCCATAACGGTTTTCAGATTGTGCGTCGTGAGTGAGTAGTAGCGTTTAGCGATAATCGCGCTCAGCAAATAACAGATCGCCGGAACAATCGTGAATAGCGCAATAATGATGCTAATCGTGGCGCTGTTCTGCGCTTTTTCTGCCGCATCATATCCGCCATAAGCCAGCATCCAGCCGATAAGAGCGCCGCCGAAGGCCAACCCCAGTTTGAGCACAAACAGCGTGCCAGCAAAACTGATCCCGGTCAGGCGTTTACCATTGCACCACTCGCCGTAGTCGACGGTATCGGACATCATTACCCACTGGATAGGTGTCACCAGTTGATGCAACACACCAATCACGAAGATGAAGACAAACATAGTGATGCTGGCCTGCATAGGAACAAAGAACATCGCGAGGCTAATCACTGCCAGCAGGGCGTTCGTCCACCAGAAGATAGTGACTTTACATTTCCAGTCGGTCAGCGGTTTTGCCAGTGCGGAACCAATCAGGTTACCCACGCAATAAGTGGTGAGAAAAGCGACAAACACTTCCGGCGTACCCAAAATCCATGTGACGTAATACATCATCGCTCCACCGCGGACGCACACCGCCAGGATATTGAAAATGGTTAGTAAACCGACAATCCGCCACTGGTCGTTTTGCCAGATATCACGTAAATCTTCCCGCATAGACGTCGTTGTAGGTGGTGCTTCAACGCGTTCTTTAGTGGTGAAGAAACAGAATGCCAGCATCATGAATGCCACCACGGAAAGGACCGCGATACCGCCCTGGAAACCGAGTGGTTTATTATCACCGCCAATTAAATTAACCAGTGGCATCATCAGAACAGTAGAGAGCATGCCTCCCGCGGTCGCCAGCACAAAACGCCAGGATTGCAGCGAGATACGCTGAGTCGGGTCATTGGTGATTACACCACCCAATGCGCAGTAAGGGATATTGACGACGGTATAAAGTAAGGTAAGTAGGGTGTAAGTAATTGCTGCATAGATCATTTTGCCGTTCATACTGAGATCTGGCGTGCTATAGGCCAGTACACAGACGATCCCAAATGGCAGTGCGCCAAACAGTACCCACGGACGAAATTTACCCCAGCGAGAGCGCGTTCGATCGGCCAACAACCCCATGCAAGGATCGGAAATCGCATCCAGTGCACGAGCGACCAAAAACATGGTTCCGACAAATCCGGCAGGTATGCCAAAAATATCGGTATAAAAGAACATCATATATAACATTACGTTATCGAAAATAATGTGGCTGGCGGCGTCTCCCATGCCATAACCAATTTTCTCTTTAACGGACAACACTTCACTCTTCATCTGCTTTTCCTTGATGCTATAGGGGTGCTGAGACCGATAACGCATTTTGTAAACCATCCCTGTGAGAGCGAATATTCCGATATCTGGTTATTAATTTATGATTCTTGTTTTATGTGATCGTGGTAGCGTTAATTCCGCTCATATATCATTGTAAAATATGGGTTTTATATGAATTGTAATGCTTTCGTGATAATACGCTGCGTGTATTAGGCGGAAAAAACTGATCTGGGGGATGTAGAAACTCAAGGAAGTAGCTATAATGCGCCCCGCCTCCATGTAGCAATCGAGGCGCGGAAGATCGTCGTCTCCGGTGAGGCGGCTGGACTTCAAATCCAGTTGGGGCCGCCAGCGGTCCCGGGCAGGTTCGACTCCTGTGATCTTCCGCCAAAATGCCTCTTCTGACATTCTCCAACCCCTTGTAATACTGTCAATCCAGATATTTTCTACTGCTCAATATTCAATCGGCTTCAGGAATACCTGATCAAAGGTTTTATGATGGACGATGAGCGACTGAAGAATCCGCCTGTCGGTTCTTCTGTCCTCGAACGCATCCGCGATATTCGCACCAGCATGCGCCGTGTTTAATTGCAGGTGATTTGCCCCCTGCTGACTCTCAGCCAACTGTATCGCCATTAAGGTGCAGATGTTGTTTTACACGCTCCAGAACACCCTTTTTTATACGACTATTCTATTCCTTTAACCGCTGGCAAAAAAAAATGACCTATAAACTTCACCAATAATCAGACTGCCATCAAGATTAATTTGTTCATTTAATATATCAAATCAACTTGTTTTATTTTTACTATCAAAAAAAGCTCATTGCCTTACTATAATTAATATATAAATTCGGTGATTAATTCTTAACATGCTTTTGCTAATAATCTCAATTGCTGGCCCTATAATATTGCGCTAGCATTGTTTTCTGGTTGTATCAGCGATACTCAAAAATTCTTAATACAATACTCATTCGACTGGTACTTATTTGTAACTCAGTTATATTTTGTCGCCCGGTGATTCAGAAGAATGCAAAAAACGGCTACCACTCCATCAAAAATACTTGATCTCACCGCCGCGGCATTTTTACTTGTCGCCTTTCTGACTGGTATTGCGGGCGCTCTCCAGACTCCCACCCTAAGTATATTCCTCGCAGATGAACTGAAAGCCCGTCCTATAATGGTAGGTTTTTTCTTCACCGGTAGCGCTATTATGGGGATTCTGGTCAGTCAATTTCTGGCAAGGCACTCCGATAAACAAGGCGACCGTAAATTACTGATTCTGCTATGTTGCTTATTTGGAGTGCTGGCCTGCACGCTTTTTGCGTGGAATCGCAACTACTTCATTCTCCTCTCTACGGGCGTACTTCTGAGTAGTTTTGCTTCCACTGCAAACCCGCAAATGTTCGCCCTCGCCCGTGAACACGCCGACAGAACAGGCCGTGAGACGGTCATGTTCAGTACATTTTTACGTGCTCAGATCTCGCTTGCCTGGGTTATCGGGCCACCGCTCGCTTATGAGCTGGCAATGGGATTTAGTTTTAAAGTGATGTATCTCACCGCAGCCATCGCATTTGTTGTTTGCGGGCTGATAGTCTGGTTGTTTTTGCCATCAATACAAAGAAATATTCCTGTCGTTACCCAACCCGTAGAAATTTTACCCTCCATCCATAGAAAGCGGGATACACGGCTACTTTTTGTGGTCTGTTCAATGATGTGGGCGGCGAATAATCTCTACATGATAAATATGCCGCTATTTATTATTGATGAACTGCATCTAACCGATAAACTGGCTGGAGAAATGATTGGTATTGCTGCCGGTCTGGAAATTCCGATGATGTTAATCGCAGGCTATTACATGAAACGTATTGGCAAGCGGCTATTAATGCTCATTGCTATCGTGAGTGGAATGTGTTTTTACGCCAGCGTACTCATGGCGACGACTCCGGCAGTTGAGCTGGAATTGCAAATTCTTAATGCCATCTTCCTTGGTATTCTCTGTGGTATCGGCATGCTTTATTTTCAGGACCTGATGCCTGAAAAAATAGGCTCTGCGACAACGTTATATGCAAACACTTCACGCGTCGGCTGGATTATCGCCGGCTCTGTTGACGGAATTATGGTTGAAATCTGGAGCTACCACGCGTTGTTCTGGCTGGCGATAGGGATGTTGGGTATTGCGATGATTTGCCTGCTGTTTATTAAAGATATTTAGCTCACCAGTCTGGGCTAAGAAAAATCGGCGTGGCGCAAACAGAGCCATCCTCGCCATTTTTGCTATCATGCCTGCATACATAAACGACAAAACAGTATGCAGAGGGAAAAATGGGTTCCACCAGAAAGGGGATGCTGAACGTTCTGATTGCCGCCGTGTTGTGGGGAAGTTCAGGGGTCTGCGCGCAATACATCATGGAGCAAAGCCAGATGTCGTCGCAGTTTTTGACTATGACGCGTTTGATATTCGCCGGTTTGATTCTGCTGACGCTGTCATTTGTTCATGGCGATAAAATCTTTTCTATTATTAACAATCACAAAGATGCCATTAGTCTGCTGATTTTTTCCGTGGTTGGCGCGCTAACCGTACAGCTCACTTTTTTGCTAACCATCGAAAAATCGAACGCAGCCACGGCAACGGTGCTGCAATTCCTCTCACCGACGATTATCGTCGCCTGGTTCTCACTGGTACGTAAATCGCGCCCGGGCATTCTGGTTTTTTGCGCTATTTTGACATCGCTGGTCGGGACTTTTTTATTGGTGACACACGGTAATCCGACGTCATTATCGATCTCTCCTGCCGCGTTATTCTGGGGCATTGCCTCGGCATTTGCTGCTGCATTCTATACCACCTATCCCTCAACGCTGATTGCCCGCTATGGCACGTTGCCTGTCGTCGGCTGGAGTATGCTGATCGGCGGTCTGATTCTGTTGCCTTTTTATGCCAGACAAGGAACAAACTTTGTCGTTAACGGCAGTTTGATTCTGGCGTTTTTTTATTTGGTGGTCATTGGTACATCTCTGACATTTAGCCTGTACCTGAAAGGAGCACAATTAATTGGCGGTCCAAAAGCCAGCATTTTGAGCTGTGCAGAACCATTAAGTAGCGCGCTACTCTCTTTGCTGTTGCTGGGGATCACGTTCACATTACCGGACTGGCTGGGAACGCTGCTGATTCTGTCATCGGTAATTTTGATTTCAATGGATTCCCGTCGCCGCGCCAGAAAAATAAATCGTCCGGCGCGGGATGAGTGAGAATTACCAGCCAGGCACCGCGCCACCGTTAAAGATGGTTTCTGCCGCTTTAGCGACTTCGGATGATTGATAAGATTGCAGAAATTCCTTCACGTTTTCTGCATTCTTATTATCTTCCCGTGCTACCAGAATATTCACATACGGCGAATTCTTATCTTCAATAAATACGCTGTCGTGCACCGGAGAAAGCCCGGTCTGCTGAATGTAAGTGGTGCTGATAATCGCCACATCAACTTTGGGATCATCCAGTACGCGCGGGAGCTGCGCCCCCTCGAGTTCCATAATCTGCAAATGACGAGGATTCTCGGTTATATCCAGCGCGGTAGGTAGTAACCCTTTTCCCTCTTTCAGAGTAATTAGCTTCTCTTTTTGCAACAGTAAAAGCGCGCGACCAAGGTTGGTCGGGTCGTTGGGGATCGCCACTGTCGCGCCTTCTTTTATTTGCGCCATTGTTTTGATTTTTTTGGAATAACCCGCCATGGGGAAGACAAACGTATTTCCCACCGCTACCAGTTTATAACCATGCGCCTGATTATCTTGTTCAAGAAAGGGTCGATGCTGGAAGACGTTCGCATCAAGCTCGCCATGATTTGTCGCATCGTTCGGTAGCAACGAACCGCTAAATCCTACCAATTCAACATCGAGGCCATATTTCTCTTTTGCCACCTTTTTAGCGACTTCCGCGACATCTTGTTCTGCGCCATTAATAACGCCCACTTTAATGTGCTTTTCATCGCTGCTGCTCTGGTCGCAACCTGCCAGCAGAATTCCTGCCAGTAATAATGCGGCCCCCGCCCGTAGATGATGTGTTGTCAGTTTCACTTTTTTATCCTTTTTTTAATCGTTAACTGACTATAATGGCAAGATCACTACGATTTAAAAAACGAAAAGCTATCGAATAGAAGAAAAAGGTATATAAAACTGGCACTTCTTACTGACCACGCAAACACCTTTCGTACAGCATGATGAGAGCGGTAAAAGCAAACTACACTTATGCTTCATTCGATGCACATTTGCAGAAGGTTGCAGCTATGAAGCCAACGATGCTACTCATGATTACCGTATTCCTGACTTTTCCAGCCATTTCTCAGGCCGAGTCGCCATTCAGCTCGCTACAGTCGGCAAAAGAGAAAACCACGGTATTGCAAGATTTACGTAAAATTTGCACGCCACAGGCGTCATTATCAGACGAAGCGTGGGAAAAATTAATGTTGTCTGATGAGAGTAACAAACAACATATCCGCGAAGCTATTGTGGCGATGGAGCGTAATAATCAGAATAACTACTGGGAAGCGCTGGGTAAGGTGGAATGCCCGGATATGTGAATTTCGCACACCTCCGTGCTCAGGCCAGCAGCCGCTGACGTACGCTCGCACATCAGTAAATCACCTGCTTTTTCAAATTCCAATCAAAATTGAACCCGTTCATCAGGATTGTGGATAAATTTCCCTCTACATTGTTTTCATTTCATCACATAGAAAATCTTATCTCATTGAAACAATACTTGTTTTTAATGCAGAAAAGGAAGCCCAACGGATGGGCATAAAAATGAGCGAATTTTGATATCACCCCCCTCTAAAAAATGGTGAAGTCTGAACAAAGAATGTTCGAAAGGAGAGAGTAGAGATGGAAAGCGCAAATCTGGATTTAGAAGAAAATAAAGAAATTGCCAGTAAGTTCGAACGTGCATTAGGTATGGGAGCAACACTTGCAGAGCTGCATGGCATTACTCCGGATACCCTTGAAGGCGTTTATGCTTACGCTTATAACTTTTATGAAAAAGGAAGACTTGACGAAGCTGAGCTCTTTTTTAAATTTCTCTGTATTTATGATTTCCAAAATTATAACTATTTAAAAGGATATGCCGCCGTCTGTCAGTTGAAGAAAGATTATCAAAAGGCATTCGACATGTATCATATCTGTTTAATGCTATCTCCCGATAACGATTTCTCTTTAGTTTATTATATGGGCCAATGCCAGATGGGCTTAAAAAACACTAAAATGGCCACGGAGTTATTTAATACAGTCGTAACCTACAGCCAAAATGAAAAAGTTAAAGAGATGGCTACTGCTTATCTTGAACTCTTGACAGCCAATACCGAAGAAGAAGTTCAAACAGAGTGAGTCGGCAAAATGAACATAAACGGAAAAAAGTCTTATTTTACGCTTGAAGAGTTAATCAGGAAATATCATGAGGAATCCCCGGTTGATTTAAAAAATAACCATGGCGATAAAATAAATGAGAAGAATAACAATAAACACATTACTTACTTTCCCGTTGATGCCATTTTAGATGGGAATAAACATCTGCCATGAGTTAAATAAAAAAGAATTAATTACACCCGATGATAGCTTAAAAAGGAGGTGAATTATGTCGGCACCGATTACGGGACAAACGATCACGTTTGAACAAATCAGCGAAACATTGCGCACACAGTATAGCGATGCGGAAAAAAGACTGCAGGACAGCAACAAAACGCAAGTTGATCCCATGCGGCTTAATAAAAACCCGAAGTCCCTTGATAACGATATTCGCGCTCGTCTTGAAAACAAACCTATGCTTGCTCCGCCTGAAATGCAGGTTTCAGATTCCGACAACGCCACTACAGCAAAGACGAACGATGCCCGCCTGACGATGATTTTGGGTAATCTAACAGGCATTGCCGATCAGGATATTACAACACGTTTGCATAATAACCTTGACAGCACCCTGCTTCGACACGAAATGGCACATAATAAGTTTCGTGAATTAAGTGACGCTTACTCCTCGTCATTAGATTCCGCGCAAAAAGCCGACGACATCATGCATCAGGCTAATAATAATTACAATACGGTCGATAAAAAGGTGCAATCGCTGGAGAAAAAAGTCAACACATTGAATCAAGAGCTCTCGCAACTGCAACCTGGCGATCCGCAATATAATAAAGTACTGACGCAAAAAAATGCGGCTGAAAAAACACTCACGCTGTCATTACAAAAAAAATCGTTAGCTGAGCAATCGTTAAATACAGCCATTATGGATGCTGATGCTGCGATCGGCCAAAGTATGGAGATTTTTGATGAAATTCAACAACAAGAACAGATTAATAACTTCACCACCAATATTTGCCTGACCTAGGAAAACCAGAAAAACAGAAACGCAACAGCCACATTTATCCTTTTGATTACCTCAGTAATGGAAGTTATTGGTGATACCAATTGCGAATCGATCAAAAATCAATCTGAGGTAATGAAAGAGATTAACCATGTCAGGGAAAATAAACTCAATGAAACAGCGCGCAAATATACTACCACGACTAAAGTTTTAAAAATCGTTAATGAGTGTGTAACTGTAGCTACCATTGCCATGAGCGCAATCTTAATTGTTGTTGGTCTTCTTGCTGCAGTTCCAAGTGGTGGTTCAAGTATTGCGGGTGCATTGGCACTTATTGGAGGAATAGCGGGCGCAGTAGTATTAGGTGTAGATATCACTTGTCAAATCGCTCTGGGCACCACGGCTACCGGCTGGATTTTAGGGAAAGTTGTAGAAGGTCTTTCGGCTGCGATTAAAACAGTTGATCCCACTCTGCTCGCAATCACCGCGCTTCTGGACGTTATTGGTGTCGATCAAGATACGATTGAACTGGTTAAAAGTATTTACGCAAGTGCAGCCGCTTCTATTGTCATGGCGACAGTAATGATTGGTGCAGCTGTAATATGTTCTGTAGCAATAGGGGCCGTTGTTTCTGCATTATCAAAAACAGCCGCCGAAGAAGTCACCAAAGAAATAACAAGCACTATAAAATCAACCATTGAATCAATTATTAATTCAGTTTCAAAAAATATTATAAAGGTATTAGACAGCGTATGCAGCGTGCTACAAACATCAGCCGTAGTGTTGAAGTTGATTGCCAAAATAAGTAATGGCCTGGAGAAAATAGGCTTACTTATCTGTGCAATAGCAACATCGACGATGAATTGTTTTGTTGCTGGTAACTCTGCCGACATGGCAATTTTACAACAGGACATGAGTAATCTATCAAAAACGCGTGAACAAATGCTTTCAGTATTGCAAAGGGTGGATAAAACCGTCGAACAAGAGGTAAGCCAGATGGTAAGAGTATTACAACACCGAACTGAAGCCTTAAAATTTGCTTCCCATTCTATCGTATAAGAGGGTTTTAACATGGCCACCTATGAAATTAAAAATGCGTCCAGCACATCTAATATTAACAGTCTTGATAAAACAATCTTTGATAGAGATTATAGTAAAAAAAACAACATACCAAATGATAATAAAATTGTGCGATACTATAACCTTAAAGATATTAATCATGACATAAGCTCTCAGTTTATAATATTAAAAAATACAGACAGAGAAGTCTGTCCGGAACTAAGAATAAAACTATTGGATAATCTTAATTACTCAAGGAGTACGCTAGATAATTTGAGGGGTGACCTTGACCAAGCTACAATTTCATCCAGTCAATCAAGCAGTTCTGCAGAACAGAGTTCTATTAAAATATCTAAATATAATATCCTTGATATGCTAGATAATTTGACCATGCGACAACAGGCTGTTATGGAGGAATTTTTAAGGGTATTCACATCAATGTATAAAGCCTCTGCTATGTCTGAGGCTATTATGAGCAACGTTTTTGAACAACTTGTCCAGTATCAGAAAACAGAAACCGTACACGCTACAATGGCAAGTTCGGCTGGTGTTCTAGCCGGGTCAACAGTTGGCGCAGCCGGAGCTGCAGCATCTGTTGTAGCAAATTTTAGAAGCCCTCCCGAAAAGATGCAAACCCTTACACCTGATCAGAAGCACACTATCAGTGGAACTGATGATAAAACACAGCGAGGATTAAAAAGGGAAGTTCAAGATCAACAAGCTTATCTCAAGCAAATAGATGAAGAAATAAAAACAACAACGAAAGATACAACACTTGATGAAGAACAAAAAGAAGAGACTCTGAAATATTACGATAAAGAAAAAGAAACTACGGAAGAAAAGATTAGAGATAAAAACGAGCGTATTAGTATAAAACATAACAAAAGATATAATAAATATTTTACTATAGGTAAAGCAGATGTACTTTCACAGCTTGTTAATCAATCAACTCAAGCATCACTTAGAATTCTAGAAAGTACTACTCATGCAGAAAAAGACATTGTTGAGCAAGCTAAAAATGTTATGCATTCAGTTATGAGTAGCTATCTGGATCAAATTAATCGTGATGTCCAAGGAAGAGATCAGGCACTCAATTTATTACAGCAAATAATACAAACCATTATTGATACTGATAGTGCTATCGTTCAAGGCATTCGCTCATAAATTATTGCAATAATAGTTAATTATATTTAAGGAGGAATGACACATGATTAATAAAGATAATAATTTAAATATAGATATTTTACGTCAGCAGAATGCAAACATTCCTCTTCAAGAGGCATCCTCGCAAAGTGAGGAGCCTCATCAACTGGAAAACAGCAAAAGCGAGGGTAATTTGTATAACAGCGCCAGTAAGGATAATAATATTGGCGCTATGCTCAAGAAAGATGTTGAAAAACTATCAACTTTAGTCAGTGAACGTAGCCCGCGAAATGAAGACTGGAAATGCCAGCATGACATACAACTCAACTTCGTTAAAAACATGCTCAGAAATTTCCCTGCTGAAAACCTGTCAGAGAAAGGATCTGCGCTCTTACACGAAAGTTATTCGCTGATAAAAAACGTTCTGCAGCTTACAGAAAATGTTAATACTATTGACGGAAAATTAAAGGATCCCGCTAAAATATTGACCTTGCATAACTCTGTGAGAAAAACCCTGGCTAACGTTGCTCACAACACAACCGGGTCAAGTGCAATGGCATCGACCAAAGATACCTTAAATCACGCTATCGCTTCTTTAGAGAGTTCTGCACCTGAAGTGAGAAGTTCAGCAACCAGCAGTACTTTAACGGCCAGTAGTTCAAACGAATTTAAAAGTGATAAATATATATGCAGTGATATTGCTGATTTGATGAGTGTGCTCGGTAGCGACTACCTCGAAATTTATGCGAATAGCGTTGAGATAATGAGCGCATACTGGCAGGACTTCAGTGAACATATCCAAAGCAATATGGGAAAATGGACTCACTCTAATAAAAAAGGCGATGCGATAGTTTTTGACGTCAATGCATTCCAAAAAGCCTTGATGCATTTTTATTATATCGATAAATATCCTAATGGTGATTTCCACTATCATTACAATCCAGACTATATTTTATACCCTCCGGCACCTGCGGACAAAATTGGTGTACCACTAGAAGAAGCAGAAAAATGGTGCGCCGCTTTAGGACTTCCGGTAATTCCACCCGATCCCAAACACCGTACACCTTCTCCGATTGTCGAAGTTGAACCGCAAGGTAGCGGTCTGTATGTTATTATTCCCACCCCCCAGATTATTGACAGTATGAGTCAGTCTTCAGACTCAATGGTACACAGGGACGATAAAGGGAAGGAAAAAAATATATCTAAAGAATTCACCGGCTACGAAATAAGCACAGCTGAATACCAGGCATGGCTGGCGGGTTATAACGGCCAGGCAGAAAACATGAAAACCGACGTGCAGGTTATCACGACTAAATACAGTACAGCCAACTCCACCTACGATACAATTATCAAATTATTATCTTCAACCATTACTGCGTTGTTTGATTCAGCGAAAGATTATTTACGTTTCTGATTAAGTAACACCCACAATTATCGCCCACTATCTGGTCCCGAAAAATGGGACCAGCGTTTCATATTATTAAGCATCAACTTTCATTCATTTCTTCATCACAATCTTACAAAATGAGCGTTTTTTGATAGAGCAATTCTACCAATACTTTATTTTATATTAATCAAATTAATACTATGAATAGAGAAAACGGAAGGAGCGTTCTATGCAACTGCAACATGGAAAAAATAATACACAACAATATATATTTGGCGACTTTGTATTAAAAAACAATGGAATATTATTATTCAAAAACAAAGAATATCATATTCCCCCTAAAGAACTTGGCGTTATTATTCTATTGCTTAATGCTGACGGTGAAATTGTTAGCAAAGAAGAGATTATCGATAAGGTCTGGAGCGCGAGTGTTGCCAGTGATGAATCTCTAACACGATGTATTTATGCATTGCGCAAACTTTTGCATGAGAATAAACAGTGTAAGTATATCGAAACGGTCTATGGTCGTGGATACCGTTTTACTGTACCTATTGTGATTGTGACCGATAATGAACCGGTAAAGTCGACCACCACTCTTGCCGTTTTTCCCTTTCGTACTGAAGGTTCGATCAATGTTCTAAAACTCCATTACGAACTTGTCCAGGGCCTTTCTAAATATGCTTTTTGTGGTTTAGATATTTTACCCGCTTCGGTAACAAATGAGGCCAGTGATTTTTCCACTATCCATCAGTTTATCAATAAAACAGGTCCAGAATATTATATTATGGGTCAGGTCGTTCACTATGGTAAAAACTGGCGTTTATTTATTGAGTTAATTCATGCCAGAACACATAAATTGATTGATCATCAAAGTATTGATTTCCACCCCGATAATCCTCTTTCCGTATTATTATCACAAGTAATTAATATTCTTATTGAAAAAATACCCAACATTAATTTTAAATCTATTAATACACAACAAATGCCATCTCTGGATTCTGCTGTTATGTATATGAATGGCAGAATGGAAATGTATCGTTATACACCAGAGAGTTTGAAACGAGCATTAGTAATATTTAGAGATTGTGTGAGTACGCAACCGCAAAATACCTTGCCCTACTGTTGCCTGGCGGAATGCCATATATCATTAGCCCTCCTTGGACTCAGTGAACAAAAACAAGCAATAACTACGGCAGTAACCTCCATTGAAAAGGCTCTTGAAATTAACCCTTCAAATTCTCAGGCATTGGGTTTACTGGGTTTAATCAGTGGGCTAAAAGATGAACATTCAGTGTCTAATGTGCTATTTAAGCAAGCACATTTACTCAAACCTAATTCGCCAGACGTTTATTATTATCAGTCTCTGCTATGTTTTTTGAACGGTGACCTTGCAAGAGCATTTAATCTAATAGAAAAAAGTATTGCTCTTGAACCCAATAAAATGGGTATAAGCATTCTTAAATTAATTATACTTTATTACACATCCCCCCTCGATAACGCGATATCTTTTGCATTAAATCTTAACAGTCAAAACACCTGTAATAATCCAATTATTACCTCTATTCTGGCTATGTTCATGGCACTGAAAGGACATAATGACAAAGCCAAAAGTTTATTGCTTAAACTTGAGCCTGAACATGGTCTTGATTACACCTGTGTTAACTCGCTTTATACGAAATTTCTGATCTATGGCGCATCTATAAAAAATGACATTATGAAGTTACTGGCAAATATTAACACCAACAAAATCAATGGTGTTATTTTGCCGTTGATTTACACTGTGTATGGTAAAAAAGAATATGAAAGGCGCTGGCAACAATTAATTAAAGACAATGATTTATGGTCAAATGTTTTGCTTCATGACCCCCGTTTGCTCAGTGTAAAAAATGAATTTAATACTATCGGTGTGATGCGTACTTCTGCGTAAGAACTAAGATAAATTGCCCTGCTGAAGCAGGGCAATCTAGTGATTACTTCGTTAATAATACTCTACGCACAAGCCAGAAGACTTTCCTGTCCCAAGCTCTGATATACCAGTTTCAGGATTAAATTTCTCGTGTACTCCCATGAGCTGAGTACTTGTCCAATAATCCGTACTGCTAAAAGCGTTCCCATACGTTTTTAAATTACCATATTCGCCCCACAACGTACCTACTTTTCGCGGTACTACCCCACCGCTTGGCCGCTGCGCTAATTCTAAAGATGACGGCATTTGACCATAGCTACATGAAGTATTTATGATATCCCAGGTATTACTACTGGTAGCACCTAAACTAGTAAACCATTTTTTAATCTTGAATTTAAATACAACATCATTCCCTTTACCATTCTTGGGTTTCCCAGTAATAGTAACTTCACTTCTTATCAGCACAGATAATGTTACTTCTCCATTACTGTCAACATTAATTCCATAAATCCCAGCCGTCCAATTATAATCCGTATTTTTCATATTATGGGTTAGTAACAACGTGAATTTTGCACCATCAAACCCTGTTTCTGGAAAACCATCTGTAGCCCTGAATTTTACACCATTAACACTCAGCAACTCGACTTCCACAAAAGGAAGGATGGTATAGGATGGTTGTCCGTATATACGCCAACCTTTAATCTCCATAAATGAAGTTAAATTTTCTCCTTCTTGGTAGGCCATATATGTACGTTCATATATGCCATCACCCACATATCTCCATTTTTCCCCTTCTTTTTTTTCTACATTTTGTAAGTACACTGCATCATCCAGCAAATCCAGACCGTTATCCACCGGATTTCCAAAATCATCAACTAATAAAGCACTGACAGGTAAATCCGCCCCTTCCACTACTAAAACTTCTCGTATACGAAGCTGTGAACCAAGCGGACTCACTTCACCTGGTTTGATAGTGTAATTGTTTGAATAATTGGCATCGCTCCAACCAGCCATGTTCAGTTGCGCATTCAAATTCGCTTCCGCAAAATGCGCCATATACTGTCTTTGATATTGCCCATTACCGTTGTAAACCCAATTATTGCCCTGGATAGGATCCGCATTCCTGACTTGTACGTTTTCCTCATTAAGCTGAACAACACCATCAGTAATAAAGTTACCCTGGGCATCTTTAAGAACAACGGTCACCGTTATGCTATCCCCAGCGATATATATAGTTTTGTCCGCGACAATCGTTGATTGAGTTTTTGCCGCTGCACCTGGTTGTATCCCGTATAGAGAGGACTTAATCTCCGCTGCCCATGTTTTTAATTTCAGACTGGCAACCAGATTTTCCTCGGCAACCCATGCTGTCCAAACAATGGTATATTCACCATTATTCTGCTCGACCCACCGCATAGAATCGGGAGTTGCGCCGCCTACCGCGAAACTATCAATATAAGACTCGATGACTTCTGATGTCAGCCCTAAAGCAGGGTTACCAAACTCATCCCGCAACGTTATTGTGACGGTTAATGGCTCCCCAGCGATATATGCCAATTTATCTGTCCTGATAGCAGAATTTGCCTGCACCGGAGCACCGCTGTGGATGGAATAACTCTCTGATTGTTTACTGCTGCCCCATTCAAACAACTTCAGCGTCGCGTGGTGAGAGTCTCCCGCCATTTGCGCCGACCATGTAGCAGTATAAACACCGGCGGTTTCAGACCATCCTCCTGAACGTACGGCTCCTTCCACTATTACGTTATCACCAGACAGTAAGGACTCGCCCCCTTCAACCAGGTTACCGTGCGCGTCTTTCAGCGTCACGGCGACGGTTATGGTCTCGCCAGCGGTGTATGCGTTTTTATCCGTGGCGATAGTTGATGTGGCTTGCGCCGGAGAACCGGACTGTATGTCATAGCGATCTGACGTTACGCCATCACTCCAAGTCTGCAATTGCAGATTGGCCTGCTGATTGGTACTGGCAATCGTCGCCATTCGGGTTGTGGTATACACGCCACCTGATTCAACCCAGCTTCCCGTTTCTGACGGGTCGGTGCCAGCCACCGTCAGCACACCATTAGCGGCTAACTGTGAAGCTGCACCGGTTACCAGATTATCGAACGCATCCCGGAGCGTTACCGTGATGGTGATTGTCTCTCCAACCGTATAGTTCGACTTATTTGTTTCAACGGTTGAAGTGAGCTGCGATGCATCACCCGGTACAAAGGTGACGTTCTGGCTCTGGCTGCTGTTGTTGATGCTGGCGGTGACTGCACTGGTGCCCGCCGTCTGGCTGGTGACACTGATCTCCACCGTGCCATCCGGCTCTGTAATCACCGTCGGAGCAACCGTTGCGCCGTTGCCTGCCGTCACGCTGACCGTCTGTCCGGCAAGCGCATTACCGAACGCATCGGTGACCCTCGCCCGCAGCATATTCGCCATTGCACCGTCAGCCGCCGGGATCCGAATATGCT